>Ga0214543_1008901_pt1 | contig 16066 bp, 12 predicted proteins | sample CNSS2metaG_FD_160094 | JGI IMG/M metagenome (GOLD analysis project Ga0214543, IMG submission 160094) | Root nodule microbial communities from cowpea collected in UCLA plant growth center, Los Angeles, California, USA - CNSS2 | ecosystem: Host-associated > Plants > Roots > Nodule | place: USA... | reverse complement strand
CCAACAGAAACAAAAAGACACATTATTTATAAAAGCATGAAAAATCCTAGCTTCCCTCACCTGGATAGATGCTAGTGGAAAGCACAGACACCTACGACAACGAACCCAACAGCTTTAGGAGCATACTCAAGAGGTGGAGCAGAGAATGAGGTTGAGCTTACTTGAATCTGAATGAGCTTCGAGCCGTAGCAGAGCACTGTTTGAGGGGAAAAGAGGAGTAAGATGACTGATTTTTGCAAAATGGGCAGCACATGAGAGGGTTAGGCTGGTTTAGGGGTTTTGGATGCCTTATGGGTCAGCCTTAGGCCCAACTGACTAAGAGAGGCCCTTAAATTTAGGACAAAATTAAAGTGGGTTTTACAACAACAATATAAAAATCATATGAACATTATGAAAAATTTGTTTAAATCTTCAATCAAAAGTGTAATATAAGTTTATTAAATATGAAATAATCAAAACTTTTATTAGGAACAAAATTTATAGATAAACGTCTTTTTAATAGTCAAAATTTGTTTTGTGATCTTTCTAGCATTGACAAAAAATAAATCAAATAAATTATTTTAAATGTAAAGTTTAATTTATTTTATACGTCTAATTATGATATGTTAAATAATTTATTTTATCCTAAATACTTACTTAAGTTGTATACTTAAGTCACATAAAAAATATTTTTCTACTTTATTTAATTAGTTTGTAATTTTATATTAAATAAAAATATCATATAACTATTTAATTAACATAAATCATAAAAAGTACTCAATTTCTCTCTCACGCTCTCTCTCTATATAAAATTTTTATTTTTGTTTTTCATCCTACCTTATTAAAAAATTGTTCACTCATCGAATTCTAGAAGTAGACAAAATATATATTTAAAAAAAGTATAAAAATTGTATTTATTATACTTATTAGTTAAAATTATAGTTTGTGTAACGTCCCAATTAAATAGATAAAAATCAATTTAAATAAACGCCACATATATTAAATATTCAGAGAGTGCGGAAAAGCAGAATATAACGTACATAGTACCCCAACATATCCATAACAAAAGGAAGAGGCTCCACAGACCTAAACGAGGTACAAAAACTCGCCAAGCGAGAGAAACTACTACTACTACTAAACTCGAAAAGTTGAGGCCCCCATAGTGAGCCCGATAGTCGTCCAAGATTTCATCAAACTGCAACATCTCTATTATTATTACCACTACCAAAGGTTCTCACATCTGCTCACATCAACAAGGTTGATGATCATCGCAAAGGAGAAAACCACACACAATCATACAAACAAGCAAAGGGTAAGCTAGTCAAAAAGTTCTCATATCATACACTCAACATACAATTTCATATTCAAGCATAAAGGGCAAACATCCATATATGATGCACCAAATCATATAAGACACCAAGACTTGACTATCCGGATACGCTCAATGAGGCACCACCACGAGACAATGGAATTACGTCCTAGCAGTGAGGCACCACCACGAGGCCTTTGCGGAATTACACCCTTACAAGAGGCACCACCACGTGGCCTACGTGAAATTACGTCCTGGCCTTGAGGCACCACCACGATACTCGTGTGGAATTACGTCCTTATGATGAGGCACCACCATGAACTCTCACCTCAAGGTTCATGGAATTGGGTCCAATAACTGAGGCACCACCGTTAACTCCCCCTAGGAGGGCCCACAAAATTATGTCCATATGATGAGGCACCACCACGAGCCCCACTACAAGGGTCATGGGATTACGTCCTACAAAAACCTTACTCATACATAATCAACCAAGAAGTTCTTATGCATACCATTAACATGTCATTTAGTATACATGACCAACCACCAATCATATATCATGCCAAGCTCATCACCAATTCATTAGTTCCCACCCATAACATACATAGCACATGGATATCCACCCCCTTATACAATAAATCAATGAACCAACCAATCAAACAACCAACAATATTCATGAAACGAAGCATAGCCAAAACCCAAGCTAGGTCTCACTCAAGCTGGGAGTCCTCGCTCAGGCGAGAGGAGTGCTCTCGCTCAAACTGCAGACTCCGCTTAGGTGAGACTGCGACAGTGACTCTGGGCAATTTTGCGGATTCTCACTTAGGCGAGACTATCTCGCCTGAGCGAGACAGTTCATCGCTCAAAAAGCAGCTCCTCGCCTGGGCGAAGGTTCGAGCATAAAAGTCTGGGCGAGCTTCTGCTATTCTCGCTTGGGCGAGGCGAGCTCGCTTGAGCGAAAATATCAGCTCTCGCCCCTGTTCACGCATACATGGCAGCACACCCAACCAAAAATACATCTTTCAACCATTTCCATGCGAACCCAACAACATACTAACACATACTCGTGAACCAAAAGTAAACCAAGCAACAAAGTACTTAAAAGAACAGAAAAGGCTAGCTTCCCTTACCTTGAATGGGAGCACTGAAGTTCAATGAGAAGAGGGGAAGGTACGACGACTCAAACCAGTGCAGTAAAACTGGAAAACAGAAGTATTACTAAGCCTACTGTTTTAGATTCAACCCAAACAGAGACCGAGGCACAGGAATGGAAAGAGAAGGGTAAAGTCTAAGTTCAACTTACCCAGATGAGACCTTAGAGTGAAACAACGGTTGCTCGGAGGATGCCCTAACAAAGCTCTACGTTCAGCTGCAAGGGGTAGAGGAACAGTCTTCTCTGAAAGTTAGCAGAATGAGGCGTTAGGGTTAGGTTTAGGTGTTTTGGGCACTTCCTGGGCTGGCCTTAGGCCCAATAGATTGGGGCAGTCCCTTAGCTATTAGGACATAGAAATAAATAGGCTTTACATTTTGCATACTGATTTTTACTTTCCTTATAATTCAAGTAATTTAACTATTAAAATAATTAACTTATATCTCTAAAATTAAAATATAGACATATAACTTTTAGTATATATAATTAGGATAAAAAAAATACATGTTTGTTAATAATATGGAATAAATAAATAAAAAAGACATTGACATGTGGTGGGTTTGTTAAAGTCTATGAACTAACATGACTGTTTTTCATTTTAAGTGAATAAAATATCATAAGAAAAATGTTGCGTGGAAAATATTGTACACCAAGATATACTCCATGTTATGCAGCACATTATATGCCTAGGAAAATAAAAAGGTAGCAACCAGTAGTAAGTTGCAACTTAAAAGAATCACCTTGTTATACTTTGTGTTCCTGCAGAGAACAAATAAGATAAGTTAGGCACAAGCGTCACCTTACCATGTAGTCCGCTATCTCTTCGGTTGGCCTCTTTCTGGTCGATACGTGTCAGCTTGAACCCAGGAGGGGTTACCTGCAGAAGAGTCTCTGAAGCTCAAGTAAGTCAAAGCTCTCAGAGAGTCAAATCAGTGATTAATGAATGCGTACCTTTAATTGCTGGGGTCCACGTGTATTTATAGAGCATTTAATGATGTCTGACCATTTCATGGGCTGGGCCTTGACTTGGGCTCTAACTTGGGCTATGAGTGGGCCTAGGCCCTAACCCAGGCCCTTAAGGTTTATTGAACGCGGGGCTTCTATCATACTGAGTTTATTGGAGTGGTCGGCCTAGGCTCTAATCTTACCGGATATGCTGGAGTAGTCGGTCTAGGCCGGCTACTTGTCTTGATGACTTATGTTGGTGATATGAGATGCAGGTTGTTCCTTTAGATGTTTGGTTTAGGTTAAAACCGTTACAAGTTTAGGCTAACTCGGCCTAGACTGGAAACGTGGCTGCCTTGATATACACATTGTTTACTTATTTGGTCGAGCTTGGCTAGGCGTGGTACACATACAAACCAAATAATCTAAATTACTTATTTAACATAAATTGATTAATAAGTTAACTCAACAAACTAAAAAACAAATCAATCGACTATTAAACTACAACTAATCCTTGAAAAGAAGTGTCACCTCTATAATCCTTGCTTCTTTGAAGTGCATGTTAAGCTCCCTACAGTTAGTTGTATCTTGTTTTTCAAAGTTTTTCAAAGCATATCAGATTAACATGCACTTCTATTCTAGATTAACATGCTCGCTGCATAAGTTTTGATCAAATATAAAAGTGTAGATAAATACTAATTAAACATAAAATCTCTAAAAATAGTGAAAGATCTTTAAAATAATAGGAAAACTAAATTCTATGATAATATAATGTTCCCATAGATGCTATAGTCTTTCAATATGCATAATCCATTCTACATCAGGAGGAGACTCTCAATAAGAGATTAGCCTTCATTTTTTAAGATAACAAAATACTTCCCAGAATATATGTAGTTATCAACAAAGTTTAAGATTTGAAAGTAGAATTCAACTTCTAGAGTGATGTTGCAAAGATTTGTGGATATCATGATAGTGGAAGGTGAGAGTAATATTTACTACATAACTTAAGAAAGAGAGAGAAGAAAAAAATTGCTCTAGTCAAACAACATACGAATTCCAAGGAAACAACCAATTTCAAAGAGAATATCAAGTTCCGATATTACATTACTTGAAATGAATCTGTGTTACACCGTTATCCAATTTAAATTTTTCATAAGAAACCAATTCAAAGAGCACAAAATGTTTTAAGAAATTAAAAGGAAACTTTCTTAAGTGATTGTTATCTTCAACTTGTATCCTACTTAAGCAAGTACTAAAAATAGCTAGGAAAATGCTACTTATCCAGAAAGTTTGATAGCAAGGTAATTTCTTTAAGTTCATCTGCTCATATATCAAAATCTACAATAGTTGAGCTTTAACTGGTGAGTGCCCTGCTTTGTTGTTTCACAAACATGATAATTTCAATCATTCCCTGCACAATTAAATTTATCACAATAACTTTGTCAAAAAAATTAGAACAACTTATTGTTAATGATTATTTATGTAGTTAAAGAGTGAATAAAAACTATTGACTTAGATGAAGAAGTTTTGCTTTTGGTACCTAAATCAAAGTTGTTGACTTCCCCGTTGTACAAGAATATGGAACTTCTTTTGTAACCACCTAACAATGTCCTTGTCACTGCTAAGCAAACACCAAGAAGATACTACATGGCTACACATGCATATCTAAAAACATAAATTCCAAAAGCCATTCATGTGCATATCCAATCACAACAAAAATCAAAGAAAGTTAACTGCTAAAAACCTTGACTCTTCTTTTAGCAAAAAGCTTCTTTGAACATTAGTTAGTTCCTCCATTTCATTGAGCAAAATCACTTGGAGGTAACTCACTTGACCTTAGCCCCTGAATGTTTACATTGTTGGGTTGGCGGGAAGATGCTCTTGTACAATCTACATGAAAGTATGAACAAAGTTGTAGCAATTAGACTATTTCTGAAGCAGAAGAAAAGAGAGAACAAAAGATTCATAGACATTTAGTACATTATTATATATCTTACTTTCATGATAAGAATATAATGCAGGGAATAGTAACAAACGTCATTTTTGTATTTTTGGAATGAATGCTAAATCAGTGCAACATATATTTATTCAAAAGCAACAAATGTATTCTAACTACCAGCTTCAAAACCCTCTGAGTGGAAAAGAATAGGATGACATCTCTTATCTTCATTCATCAAACTTGAATTTTGAAAGTGGCTCACAAGGGCAGACTTCCTTGAATGTTTGCAAAATCAACGGTGTTGCCAATAATGCGTCATTTAACAAAGGGGATATATCACAAAGCTTTTCTAATAACTCTATCTTGATTAACTAAATGTCAAGATCTCCGGGTAAATTAATTTTAACAAAGAAAATATCAAAAACTGTGACCTTATTTGTAGAAAACGTTCACTCACTAAAACAACAGAAACATTCAAAAGAAAAATGAGCAAAAGAAATTCCCATAAAAACCTCTTAGAATGGAATAATAAGAGAGGGTGACAGGATATTGATAAATGCATAGCCAACATTGCATTTATTCTGCAGTTAGAAGAAAAAAAACATAATCAGCCTCACAAGTTTGAAAAGCAAGTTACGGGAATAATAAACGAACTCCTGGAAGAACAAACAATTTACCTTAAAGTCAATTGGCAGATAGAGAAAATCATAAGTACCTGAGGCGACAATGAAGAATCACGAGCACCATAAGGTGTAATTCTCCAATGATTACCAAAAATGCATCATCACATCTCAGATAATTTAAACAAAAATATGTCTTCAGTTGTTAGCTCTTGATCCTTGATGGGTAAATCAACTACATCAATAAAGGTTATAGAAGTTATTGGAAAGACAATCTATGTTGGATCTAGTTATGGAGGAAGCTGAAGTGCAACCTGAAGAAATCTAGAATTTGAGAAGCTAGCTTCTCGAATGCAATCTGAAGAGCACTACCAACATATAAAATCAGGATCCTCAGGCAACATTTTGAAAGGCTTAATGTAACACCCAACAAAAACTTGGAGGAGATAAAATTAAAAGCCCAAAGATTCATTGGTTGTACCTGAGGCTGATGCATAACATTTCCTTGACAACACATGTAAACTTATTTTTGAGAACACGGTTGATTGAAAATTAAAAAGTTGTTTTCAATCCTTTTGAAGCAATCCTGAAAAAAAAAATCTATAATATAAAGTACACATGGTGAAATCTCTTCAGTCAAACTCGATAATGAAAATCTCTCCAGTCAAAATTCATGCTTATGTATGAAAAAGGCAGTCCATGCAATAGAAAACCTAGTGGAAAGAAGTATAAACCATAGAAAATGCTAGATCATAAAACTTTGAAGTTCAACCGCCTTTCCAACAATTAACATAATTGTGTGTTGAGGGTGACCTTTACTACAATTTAAAATCTATGATCAGGCTTTTCCAATTAACATCACCAGATTTAAATTAACTCAATAAAAAATCAATTCTTCCAACCTTGAAACAAAGAAACTCCATGTTATTGACTGTCTAAGTTTTCCTCATCATTCTATCATTGTCATTCTATCCTTCTTCTTTGCACTTTTTGACTCATGTAAACCCAAACTTCTATTCCTTGGCCCGATAACTTCTCTTGTTCCTCTCGCTCTGTTTACCAAAAAAAAATAAAAAAAAATAAAAAATGTATAACTAAACAAAGCTCCCAATAAAAATGTTTACATAACTTTTTGTTTAACCGGAGTTTGGAACCATTGAATACCAAAACCTAAAATTTATTTCTGCATTCAGTCCTGCACCATAAAAAATCCTCGTCAGAAGAATAGAAAACCCCGAAAAGAAGAATGAAAAAATCCTAAAAATTGAAGAACAACGTATTAAACCATAAATAAGTCAACTATAAAGAAAATAAAAATAAAAAAATGTTACATTTTGTTCAGCCTACCATAATAATCCGTAAAACTAAACTTTGGAGAAGACCATAGTTGTAGGTCATTGCATGGATAAATCTGGAGTACCCAAATGATGCTTCCATAACATAGAAACACGAAAAGAAGAAATATTAGAGAAAAAAAGGAAAAAAGAGTAACAAATGAAAAGGAAAAAAGAAGAACCTAGAGTAGTCAGAGATTCGTAGAAGAAGCTTGAATAATGGAAGAGTGCCTAAAACCATGTTAACCTGAGAACAAAACCCTACCTCGTTCGTTTATGGTTGGTTCTAAAGAATAGAATGTGGTTGATAAAAAAAGTGTGTGTTTTAGGGTTAGGAATTGAGAGGGTTGAAGATAATGCTCTAAGGAGTTTCTAGTAGGAGGAAGAGAAAAATTTAAGAAAGAGAGTGGGTTTTGGAAGATATTTTTCAATGGAAGGTGAGAGATAAAAAAGAGGGTGAGAGAAATACATGCTTTTCAGAGAGTTTAAAGTTCAAAATTTTGGCACGTGTCACTCATATTGGTAGGCCACGTTCTTGCATTTTAGGAGGCCACGACACTCTAAAATTTCCTATTTTAGTAATAAAAAAACATATGCTTTTTGTAGTTGTTTAATTTTTTTGTACTTTGTGCTACCTAGGAATGTATTATTAATAGATATGGATAGGAAAACATTTAAGATATTTAACTTTCCTTTTGAATCAGGCATCAAAGTTTGACCAACATATGTGAACCACTTTCCTTCCGTCTATGAAGCTACTTGAAGAAATTTGAAAAATATTTCTCACTTTTTTTTTTCTAAAATCATTTTCAGAGGAACTAGGGTAGGATGGTATTATGTATGTTAGCACTATACGGAGAAGAACAAAGAGAGAATTAAGGTGCTCAGATAAAAATAAATGCACGGTAAGTAATTGAATGGAATTTCTGTGAATAAGATTATTTGTGTTTTCACTTTACATTTATCGTTTATAACATGTTATAGAGAGGCAATTTCCTATCTACAAAATTAAGAATTTCCCAAAATTGAATTACCTATACGTATTTAACACACTCCTTTAATTCAGTTTTATTTTTTAAACTATTCCAAGCTTGTCTCTTAGTTCTAAAAATCTTCCAATCTTCATGAATTTGATAAGAACCAGAGCTAGTTTTACTTCACTCATGTAGTGTATCAACTCAATTTTCTTCTTGTAAACCTGATCTCTTAGATGGTGAAATTTGACATCAATATGTTCTGATTTTTCATCACTTACTGGATTTTTGGCTAGTTTAATTGTTGATTGATTATCAACAAATAAATTCACCTTTTCTTCATTACTCATATGCAACTCTTCAATTAAAGATTTCAGCCAAACCCCTTGGTAAGCACAATAGGCAACTGCTACATACTTTGCCTCACAACTTGACAAAGCAACTATTGGATTGTTCCTTAGAACACCAAGATATTGTTGTACCTTGAAACCTGAGAAAGTAACCAGTTGTGCTTTTTCTATCTTCCTTGTCTCCACACCAATCACTATCATGAAATCTAATTAGATTACTTTTTTTTTGTCTCTTTCAAATATCGCAAAACCTTTTTTACCAAGGCCATATGAACTACTCTCGGATCAACCATAAATATGCTTGCAAATCCAACAACAAAGCATATATCTAGTTTGCTATTACACACAAATATCAAAGAACCCACAATTTGTTTGTACATTGTGTTGTCAACTTGTTTGGATTCCTCATCTCTTCCAATTTTTAGATTTACTTCAGTTGTTGTGGCTTCTACATTGAACCCGAACATTCTGAATTTTTTCAGAACCTTTGTGATGTATCTACTTTGAAGCAAAAACATACAATTAGATTAGTGCACAAAATCCCTACCCAGAAAATAGGATTCCTAAATTTGTCATCTCAAAATTCAAAGTTCATAGTAGTCTTGAATATGTCAATCTCTACAACTTCAAATCCAGTGACTAACAAATCATCCACATATAGACAAACTATTAGCAACTTAGCATTGTTGCTCCTCCGTAGATACACCTCATATTCCATCCTAGCCTTTTGATAGTCAAGTTGTAGTAAATAAGAGTCAATTCTCTTATTCCAGACTTTAGGGGTCTGTCTTAATCTCTATAGGGCATTTTTTAGTCTATACACTTTCTCTTTTTTGCCTTTCAAGATAAATCTTAGTGGTCGTTCTACATCTAAATCCTCTTATAATGTTCCATTAAAAAAATTTGATTTCACATCTAGCTGAAAAATCTTCCAACCCTTTGAGCAACAGATGTAATCACTAATCTGATTATCTCTAATCTGGCCACGGGTGCAAATACATCATGAAAATCAACACCTACCTTTTGGAGAAAACATTTGGCCACTAACCTTGTTTTGTACCTCGATATTGACCCATCAACGAATAATTTAACTTTAAACACCCACTTGACTGCAATAGGTTGTTTTCCCAGAGGTAAATTCATAAACTCCACAGTTTGATTCTTCTTTATGGCTTGTATCTCTTCTTTCATGGCTTTTCTCCATGTTTTACTATTCATTGCTTCACTAAAGTCAATGGATTCTTCTTTTGCCATAAGTGCCAAATGGACCAATTCTCCATCATCATTCACTACATTATTCGAGAATATCTTATAATCACCAAGTCTTACATTTTGTTCTTGTTATCCAAGACCTCTTTGTTAGGCATTATCTGATTTATTCCTACATCAACTTCAAGATGCAACTCTTCTTTTGTGGCATTGAACAACAACAATGAATATGCTAAACTTTTACTACTTCGTTCATTTGTTTTCCACCGTCAGCTTTTAGATTTAACACATGTAACATCCTTAATCACTACTACTTTTTTAGTAATTGGATTATACAGTTTATACCCACCAATTGAATTATAACCAACTAATACCATTGGCTCAACTTTGATGTCTAGTTTCTTCCTCCTTTGGTCTAGTGTATGCACATAGCAAAATGAGCCAAAAATTCGAAAATGCTCAAAACTAGGCTTCTTCCCTAACCACATCTCTTCGGGTGTCAAATAATGCAGCTTCTTAGTTGGACATCTATTCAAAATATACACTAATACCACCAAAGCTTCTCCCCAAAGTTCAAATGGAACCATCTTCCTTTTCAGCATACTTTTCACTATGTTAAGTATGGACCTATTCCTCCTTTTAGCAAGCCCATTATGTTGAGGAGTGTGTGGAGGTGTAACCTCATGTACAATGCTTTTTTCACTACAAAACTCCTCAAATTTAGTAGAGGTAAGCTCCCCTCCTCTATCGTTCTTAGGTACTTAATATGCATATACTATATTTCTCAACTTGTTTCTTTCACTTCTAAAACACTATGACAGAGTTGTTAGCAAAAGCAAGCTTGGTGCAAAGATTTGATAAAGATAAGTGCATTAAGATCACATGTGGTTGATGAAGATTGATGAAGATCTACTTGTAGATCATGTTTCTATTGTATTAAGTTTGTTAATAATGTGTTAAATGTAATGGTTACATGTTATACCATATTCATAAGCTACATGACATAGGTTAGATGTCTTGTTAGTCTTAGTGTGTCCTTTTTAATCTATTAAAATGGGTTTTAACATGTTAAAAGGCTTGATATATATAGTTTCTGGTATGAATACATTCAATTAATTGAATTATTTTTCAATTGACTGATTTAACTTAAGTAATGTGAAATCAACTGATTGTACGGAAAATTCAACCGATTGATTTCACTTAAGATCAAACTATATAAGTTGTGCTTTCAAGATAAGAGAAATGGTTTTTGAGTTTTTGAGCGCAAAAACCTGTCATTCATCGCTATAAAAGTCTCTCTCTCTTAATCACATAACTACAAGGTGGAGATTGAAGATCTTGGTTGATCTTGGAGGCTTTTTGGCTTGGTAGAAGCTTGGAGAACTCAAGTTTGGTTGGCTAGGGGAGCCACCTTCAGGTTTAATAGTTCTTGTGCCTCTGGTTGTATCTCTAGTGTGATTCCAATTTTGTAAGTGAGTCTTACAGGGTTGTGGTTAAGATTTTTGTGTGAGTCAAAAGTCTTAGTGTTTTCTATTATTCAAAAGTGTAATCTTGGTGTGTGATTTTTAAAACTTTTGATAATAGTGGAAACCAGGCTCAGGTTGCCTTGGTAAACTGGATGTAGCTTTGTGATTGAGTGGACCAGTATAAAACAAATGTCCGATTCTCTTTCCCTTCATCTTGCTGACTTTAAAATCTCAAGAAAATCAAGCAAATAATTCTTTGTTGTGTTTAATGTGTTTCTGTGCAATTTGTTAGTGTAATATTGTTTGATATACTGTTCAGAACGAATCTTGTGAGAGAAAGTTTGTTGTTTGAGTGAAATTCATGAAATCTATATTGTACATAATTTCCCATAATTTTAGCCAACTATTTTGAGATTTTAATCAATTGATTCATAGGTGTATGAACAGATTAACCTATTATTTTTATTTTTGTCCGGTTGAAGGTGTATTGTCCTGCAACTTTTGCATTCGATTTTTGTGGTCTATTTGATTCAATATAAAAGAGTTTTAAGCTTTCGAAAAAGTTTTAAATAGCCAATTCAACCTGCCCCCCACCCGCCCCCCATTCGTGGCTTAAACCACCATTTCATTACTAACAATAGTCACTTTTCCTGCTAATCACAAACTCCCAAATGTTTCTTGTAAATTCATCAACAAAAGAAATAAAATATCTGCACTCCCCCAATGTAGGTACTTTCAAAGGTCTATAAATATCTGAATAGATGACCTCTAGTGAATATATTGCTCTATGAAATGCAGTAGATTTGAAACACTTCCTTGGTTGTTTACTTATTACCATCTCCTCACATATTAGATATTTGGATGTTGGGCAACCCAATCACCATCTTCTTAAAGCTAAGTAGCCGCAAACTATTGAAATTCAAGTGCCCATATCTGTGATGGCATAACCACCTACCATTATCCACCAAAACTACTAAACATCTAGGAGCTGCTGATAGACTTGTCTTGAAAGTCCTATTCTTAGTAAGTGGAGCCTTCAACAAAAGTCTAGATTTTTTGTCATACAATTTTACCGTTACATCATCTACTTTGAACGAATACCCTCTTTCAACCAGTTGTCAAACCCTCAACAAATTATTTTTCATGGAAGGAATGTACAAAACATCATGAAGTACAATCGTATTACCTTTTCTTCTTAAATCACCACTTTACCAAGTCCCTAAGCCATAACAAAATTGTTATCTTCAAAAATGACCTTACTCTTGATATTGGAATCAAGATCAATTAACCACTCTTTGTGTCCCACTCTTTGTGTCCCACTCTTTGTGTCCAGTCAAATGATTATCTTCTGAATTTGGTTCTGTTGTTGCCATGAGCATGATATGTTCAAAACTAGAACTCCCTTCTTCCTTTTCTATATGCACTTCCTCACTACCTTTCAATTCTTTTACAAACTAGCACTCATTAGTAAAATGTGCACAATTTTCGCAATTATAACACTAAATCTTTGATGTCCACACATTCTTTCCCTCCATCTTTCTTTTTATGAATTTCAACACCCTTATCACTATCAAAATGGAAATTTTGAGAATCATTTTTCTTACCTCCATGCTTACGATGATTCTTAAATTTATCTTCGTCCTTCAAGTGTTTCCTTTCACCCTTTTTCTTGAAATTCACTTTGTCTTACAATGCACGATCATTCTCTTGTCGTTGATTGCGTTCAAGCAAACATTGCTCATGGGATTCAAGAGTCATGTCCAATTGCCCTAACATCTTCTCAAGTTTTAATGTTCCATTATGACCTTTAAAAAAGTTAGATAAACAAATATAGACTAAACATCTACCCTTTTATGCTAAACTTATCCAAAGAACCTTTCCAAGTATTGATATATTTGACCATGTTTAATACAAACAAAGTTGGCCTATCAATTTTATACTAAACCATTTTCTCTTTAACTTCTAAATTTTCCATAGTCAATCACACATTAAATGTCAGAGTCTTATTTGGTTTCATTACAAAGTTCCTGGCTTGTTAATAATTTGACGCTCTATTAGCTTAAGTCCTTGATCGTCCCTATTAAAAAATTGGACTATATTCCTACTTGAGGCCTCCTTAACAAGATCCACCTTCTCCACATGTTACGAATACTTAAATTAAAATCCCTTAAAACTTCATAACTCTTTATTGTCTCATTCGTAACCCCTTTTGATCAATTGACACAATTGTGAACTAACATGTGACACTGATATTGACACATGATACAATGCTGACATGATACATGATTTTTTTTAATTTAAAAAATAAAAAATTACAAAAATTAAAAACCATGAACTGACATGTGGCATGCATTATTCATAGGCATTAACTATTTAAATATAGTTAGCAAAAAGAACCAAAATAACTAAAATTGACGAATACTAGGACCTAAGTAAACGTGCAAAAAAGAAAAGTGACCAAATTGAATAAACACGACAAAAATAAGGCACAAAAGAGTATTTAAACCTTATTTTTATTTTATTTGACTAGCCTTTTGTATATATTTTATAAGAACTAACTTGTTAGGAATGAATTCTGTGTTCGTTGGGAGACGACTTGGAGTTTACTTTACCCTTTCTATTTTGTTGGCTACTATCTTAGCAATATCGAAGTTTCTATAGTTTAGTAGTATTAATTTGATTACACCGATGACAACGTTATAGTTGCATCCTTAAAGTACGCTTGGTATCTCTTTGATCCAGAGGCTCTTGGCCTATTCAAGCTTCTTCTTTAACTCAAAGAGGATGACCTAGTTAGTGGCCTCAGCTTGACCGTTGGCCTAAAAGTGTTATATGGAAAAAGTTAGTGTTTGATGCTGAGCTGCTGCAGAAAATGCTTGAACCCTTTGTCAATGTACTATTCACTATTGTCGATAATAACCCAGTGTAGTAGCCATGTTGGTGCACAATGTTCTTCCAATAGAACTTCTACACTTGTTAAGCCGATATATTGGCTAATGGTTCTACTTCTATCCACTTAATGAAGTGGTTTATGGCTACCATCAAGAACTTGACTTATCCCTTCACTAGTGAAAAGGTGTAAGACCCAGAAAAAAATTCGAATAAAAGGAAAACACATAGGAAAATGAATGGCTTGATTAATATTGTTGATTTATTTAATTTAATTAGGTTATTAAATTATGAAATATGAAATATGAAATAATTATTATTTGAGTGATTTAAGTTATTGTTGTATTTATAATAATTATTTAGGTGATTTAAGTTATTATTTTATTTATTTTAAATTTTAATATTACATGTAATGTTGAAATATGTGTATATAATTAAGTGGTGCGTATTATAACATAGAAAAGTAATTGGCTTCTTGATTGAAGAGTGAATATATGTGTGCAGGTACTTGGGTTCGAACTTGGTTGTCATATAGTGGTTTTAATTATTTTATTATTCAATTCAAGCATGTGGACCTTATGCGTTTATAATTTATTTGTGCATTATATATATTGAGAAATCTTGTAGTTTGGTGGTTGTTGTGTTGGTGATCGCGAAAGTGTGTGTTCGAAGCCTAAATTAGGTGTAATATTTAGTTTTTTTATTTCTCTCTCTCTTCTTTCTGGTGGGGCCCACGAAACTTTTTCAAATCATATTTCTCTCTCCTTTTTACGAGTGTTGTAACATGCAACATGCACTTTCTAATTTTTCAATGCTGCCATATTTAATTTTAACGTGTTGCATTATATAATTTTTATTGTTTATTTTTTTTCCTCTTTATCTTTTGAAATGGGGGATATTAACATAAAAGATTTGGAGTGAGAGGGGTATATAGGTTAAAAGTTAGGGTTTTGGAAAAAGGGGAGAGGGAAAGAAACAAGAGTAGAGAAAAAGAGAGTTGGGGAGATGGGAGAAACATGGAGAGTGACAGAGAAGGCTACGGGAGTAAAGAAACACGTAGCAAAGAGACCATTAGGTAGGGAAAGTCAACCTTGCTTTCTTTTCTTCTTTTCTTCTCTTGTTTTCTTGTTGTTTGATGAATGAAGCTAAGTTTCCTTCTGTTTTGTTTGATGCTTATCATAAATGCTTGAATGCCATATGTTCCTTGCTTTCATTGATCTGCTATATTTTTCGCTTTGGTACATAAAATGAGTATGGTTATGTGGTTTCTTTTCCTCTCTATTGTTTACATTACAATGCATACGGGTCTACATGTTCTTATTGTGGGTTGTAATACTATTCTGTTTGATGTACAGTGGTTGTTCCAATTTTAGTCCTTCTTAGAGTTGTGATTTTTGGGTGTGGTTTTGGGTTGTGCAACCTGGTTTCCTAAGGATTACTACAACAACATCTTAGGATGCGATAGGGAACTGCACTAACCATGCTTTGGTGTGTGGGTAGTTTTACATTTGTGGTGTGGGGTGCAGGTTTAGTCCTGATGTTTAGTTGAGGGTGTTGTTCATTTTCATGTTGGTTGCAACGTGGGAGGATTTTGTTGATTGCACAGGGTTGGGTTTTTTTTTTTATTTTTCTCTAAGCTTGGAGTTTATTCCTTTTGGTCTTGTTAAGTGAGTGGTGGGTTTGTATAAATTCCAATGAGTACACGAAAGTAGGGTCATTCACGATACCAGGTAGTCAAAAGGGTTCAATTTAATGGGATGTATGTGTTGGCTGGTTGCATGGGTCTCATATATCACGTTTGTTTTGGTAGAATATGTGCAAGGATATATATATATATATATATATATATATATATATATATATGTGTGTGTGTGTGTGTGTGTGTGTGTGTGTGTGTGTGTGTGT
>Ga0214543_1008896_pt1 | contig 16076 bp, 10 predicted proteins | sample CNSS2metaG_FD_160094 | JGI IMG/M metagenome (GOLD analysis project Ga0214543, IMG submission 160094) | Root nodule microbial communities from cowpea collected in UCLA plant growth center, Los Angeles, California, USA - CNSS2 | ecosystem: Host-associated > Plants > Roots > Nodule | place: USA... | reverse complement strand
AAATTTGTAATATTAGAGGTGCTTTCTTAGACTAATGGATACTTTCTTGAAAATAATTTTTCATATATTAGTGGTGAGCATGATCAAAACATTGGTTCTTGATTTTACTATGATTGTCATCTCATGGATTACTTAAAAATTTATTTAAATATTTGAATACTAAAAATAATAATAAATAATTTTTTTAGGTAGGTTGGTGAGCCAACCCACTTAACCCACCAATCCGTGGTGGGTTGAGCCGGGTTACAAAATTTCTGGCTCACCAGAAAGTGAGCCGGGTTGGGTTCACTCATTTTGAACCCGGCTCGTGGTGAGCCAACCCGTGTGAGCCGAGTTGGCTCACTTTGACATGTCTATGGTTTAGGCTTTCCGTACTTTTGTATTTAGGTTTGGTTTTTTTGTGCGTCTTGGGCAGCCACTGCAATCAAACTTTTAACTGTTGCAGTTGCTTTAGTGCAGATAGGTGAGTCACAGTGGCCATGGTTTTCTTGGTCTGCTGGTGTTTTTTTATTCCTTGCGTGACCAGGGGAGCTTCTACTTCTCTTCATGTTCATACACTAATTTACAATCGATGATTAAACTAATTTAAATTTAAAAGTGTATTTTAGTATACTTTCGAAATTTTTAAATCGTGGTAGAGAATTCTAACCTCTGTTATAAATGAACTACTTTTTTTCTTGAATTGGACTTTTTTTCTTTGAATATATTAGTCGCATGCAGGGAAAATTGTTGTGCTAATGCTTACAAAGCAAATATAGTGTGAAGCGAATAGTAATGATAGTTAAGAATCTGTGGAGAAATGAAGAAGATGCGCATAACTTGTGTGTCTTTGTGATCTTCAATTTTGACTTTTGAGATTGTTGTTGTTCACTTTAGATGTAATTGTTTGTATAAAGATTTTGATTATGGTAGAAAAAGAATGTGAACGAGATCTGAAGTTGCAACTCAAAGATAGTAAGAATTGATTTCGTGAGGAAGGGATAAAGCTATAATCCTCCGCGTTCCTTATTTCCTACTTTACAACCTTTAATTATGTGACTTTGCGGCAACATAAAACAAAAAGTAAATAATCATCAATTTAAATAAAAAATTAAAAACCCCTTTATTTTTATAACTATGATTTAATACCTATAAATCTGCAGGATAAATGCTTCCTCATATACACTTATTTAAATTAAAAATGCTTTAACATAGAATGAAGTTGGTAACATGGTTATGGCTTTTTCAATGCATGCACTGCTTCATGAAACGTTGATGGTTGTGGGTGCTTCTTTTGGGTTTCAAAAACTACTTTCTCTTTCTTCCTTGGTCCTTTCTCTTTCACGTGAAAGCAAGGTTTGGCTTTCTTTTTCTGGACTTATGCAGTAGTTGGTGTAGGTGGGGGTTTCCGTGAGTTTGAGTGCATGGTGCACCAGTTGTTGGTTTCACTGAAGGGTTGTTATTACGGAATGAGTTATCGTTGTAGAGTGAGGGGCTTACGTTTGAGGAAAACTCAAAAGTTCCACTTCCACAGTGACACACATGGACAGTGAACACACAGTCCATTTCACATATTTAAGAAACGGATCATATAATCTGTTTGGCGAAAAAATTTAAAATTTATGGGAAACGGAATACGAATTCCGTTTCATAAAGTTGTGAAACGGATTGTGTAATCCGTTTCAAAAAAAATTTCAAATTTTTTTGAAACGGATTACAAAATCCGTTTACCAATTTTATGAAACGAAATTCGTATTCTGTTTCCCATAAATTTTAATTTTTTTTGCGAAACAGCTTACGTAATCCGTTTCGTAAAGGTTTGAAACGGATGCCAGAATGCGTTTCATACAAGATTCTGTGTTGTTTTTTTGAAACGGAATGTGAAAGCTGTTTCATAGTTTCTGAAACGGAATACGAATTCTGTTTCACATCATAAACAGAAAAAAAAAAGTTAAAGCTCAGAGACCACACGAGAATGAAACGGAGAATGAAACTGAGAAAATTTTAAATGAAGGCACACTGAGACGGAGAAAAAACGGGAGAAGAAATAGTATTGTTTTGGGGGTGCAGAGAAGTTGGCGACGCAGTAAATGAAATTTACTGCGTCCCTACCCATTTTCACCTAAATATTAAATAAGGGTATAATAGTAAATTTTGAGGATACAAGAGAACTGTTGGAGGTGCAGGGAGAAGCACCCCTGCACAGAGTGAGAAGGTTGCTGTTACCATGCGATCAGAAAAGTATCTCTTACAGGTATTAAAAGAAGATTATTGCTGGGACTTGTTCGCAAAACATGCTTCAAAACATGTTTTAATAAATGGAAAATAGATAAGTAAAAAAATGAAAATATTTTAATAATATGATATTTGCAATCAAAGCTTAAAATAAATTTCAAGATTTTTTAAAACTAATTTTTGAATGGCTAAAAGATATTAAAAATTAAATCTTTAACTTGAAATCAATTCACCCGATTTTGGTTTCACTCTACCTCACCTTTTCTTTAAAAAATATATATAGATAAATTAGTGTATATTACCGACCAATACATCTAAAATACTAATAATGTTCTCAAATTTAAAAAATAACTTAAAATAGAATAATAATAAAAGATTATTTTTTTTAATCACAAATTGACGATCACAACTATAAAAATAAAGAACCATTTATTACAAACCTGGTGTTAAAGTCTTCATCCCAATCCATTGGCGACGAAATAAAACTCGTAATTTTGTTGAAATTTTCTCTCTTTGCTCTCTTGTGCAAAAATTACACACTCTTTGTGATCTAAAAAACTTTCTTCATGCACTCCCATTGTTTTCTCCCTACACCCCAATAATTTTCAAATATCTCCATTTTATTTTATCCGTGTGAAATTTTTAATAAAATCATCTTGCACCTCTCGTTCTTTCTTATACTTTGCACCTCGACCCTCACCTTTCTCTCATTGCACTTCTGAAACATGTATTCAGAATTTTCCAATTCGGAACACAACCCCAAGGTATGTTACGAAAAATTACATGCCCACCAATACATTCTATTCCTAAAAGCACTTAACACATGTTTTATTAATGTGGATATTATGTATAGGAAGTGACTTTCATCACGATTTCCTTTCTCAAAAAATAAAGATAATAATATTTTGATTATTAAATTTTGATAATTTTCTATATAGAATGTCATCAGTGATTTTAAATTATTAAAAATAAGAAAATAAAAAAATAAAAAATTACTTAAAATATACTATCTAATATTACAAGAGAAAATTATCAAAATTTAATAATAAAAAATTATTTTCCATAAAATAAATAACATTATTATGAGTGGTCACTTTCCGTTTCCACCCACCTTCCAATGTTAATTTATCCTTTTTAGTTTACTTAAATGATGTATAAATGAGAAGGAACTCACGCTTAACATAATATTAATTAACTATAAAGTGGTTAAGTTAATTAAAGAAGAAGTAAGTTGCTTTAAAAATATTAATTACTTAATCCTGTAAATAATAACTTAATCCTCCTCGGTAACATTAGTGGGTATATTACTCTGGTATGAATCAATAGGAAAGAAAGAGATAAATTGAACGTCAAATAAAAAGGAAATATCTCTTAAATTAGAAAAAAAGTGAGGGTAAAGTGGTGACTTTACTCTACAGCACAATTATTAACATTTATTTGTACTGGCACTATTTTTGTCCATTTGTATTTATTATTGAAACCGAATATAATACTAGAAATGTTCCACGAGTGACATGTTTTAATCAGAAAAGCAAAGTCCATTATAAATAGGACAATGATATTTTGCGAGCACCACCACTACACAATCATATAATGGCGGAATCTGCATCCACCACCATTACCACCGCTCTCAGGTTAAAGAACAAAATAGCAATAGTCACCGGAGGCGCCAGCGGCATCGGCGAAGCCACGGCGAGGCTATTCGCGGAGGAAGGGGCCCGAATGGTGGTCATCGCTGACATCCAAGACGAGCTGGGGAAAGAAGTGGCGGCGTCCATTGGCGGGGACAGGTGCAGCTACTTCCACTGCGATGTGGCGGAGGAAGATGAAGTCCAAAGACTGGTACACTCAACGGTCAAAGCGTACGGTCAAGTGGACATAATGTTCAGCAATGCCGGGATCATTAGTCCCTCCAAACAGACGGTGGCGGAGCTCCACATGTCCGAACTCGACAGGCTGTTCACGGTGAACGTGCGCGGAATGGCGGCATGCGTGAAGCACGCGGCGCGTGCGATGGTGGAGGGGCGCGTGAGGGGAAGCATAGTGTGCACGGGGAGCGTGTGTGGCAGCCACGGTGGTCTAAAGGGGACTGACTACATCATGTCGAAGCACGCAGTGTTGGGGTTGATGCGTTCGGCGAGCATGCAGCTTGCGGAGCACGGGATAAGGGTGAACTGCGTCTCACCCAATGGGTTGGCAACGCCGTTGACCTGTAAACTGCGAGGGACGAGCGAGGAGGAGACGCGAGAAGGTTACCGGAAATACGCGAGACTGCAGGGAGTGGTGCTGACGCCCAAACAGGTGGCGCAGGCGGTGCTTTTTCTGGCCTCTGATGACTCCTCCGCCTTTGTCACCGGCCTTGATCTTAGGGTTGACGGCGGCTTTTCTCACGGTCACTGATTATTCCACGTATGTGTCGGGTTATGTTTAATATGTTATATGTTATGGATATATTTATTGGGAGATTGTGGTTCTATATGATTATATGACATTAGTCTTACATATATAAGACATTAGACACCACTTTTACACCAAAACCTTAAGGCAAAGTTGTTATGGGTCTTTATTCTTATATAGTGTTTAACTTTGTCTTTTTCTATCCAATGTGGGACTTTTGACTCACACTTGGACTATTCCCAACATCTTCCCTCAAGGGTGAGTCCCTTGTTTTTTCATATGGTTTATTTCCCTTCAGGTGTATGAGTGACCCCTTTTAATACGTTATATATATTTCATATAGGTTATGGTCATGGCATTGAGATATGGTCATTGAGAGATATATGTGATATGTTATACGGAGGAACATGTTTTTGTATTTTATTGATATACTCTATATATAGAGCAAAATATAACAAATATCAAGTATAAAATATTTAGGATATCTCACTCCTAATCTAAAATAATAACAAATTTTTAAAACTGACACATATATCTAAAACTGAAATATTTTCTAAAAACTAATTTAAATAAAAAAGATATTAAGTAATATTGTCAACAGTATGGATCATCTATTCATTTTGCATGTATTCCATCGGAATAAGAAAATGAAAAGATTTTGTTAATGGTGGATTTTTTATATATGGATAGACTTGTTTGTGTTTGTGTTTTTATATTTGAATCTTTTTCAATTTTTTCAAGATTTTAATTAGAAGAAGCTGGCGTCACTATGTTCCAACTATGACATTTTTTTTAATTCATTCACAGATTTTTTTTCAAGCCTTCTAAAGCACAACCGTTACAACTATGGTGACAGTGTCTATGTATTCTATTAATTTATACATTAACTAGAAAAGAATTATTTATTGTTTATTTTCATTATTTTCTTCTAGAGTGTTTGATAGTTGTGTCTAAACAAATTCCATAGCTGCAGTTATCAACAACAACCACTCAAGCAACAATTGTCAAAATTCGAAAAGCTTTAGTTTTTCTAGAAATTAGCAATAAATGAAGTTAACATTTTCTTTAATTATAGAATGTATTAAGTAGTTTATATTTGCCTAATGAAAAAAGTCAAACAATGCATCCAACTTTAATAAAAATAAAGAAAAAGAAAACAGAGAGATTAATACGTTAGACATTATTATCACGAAGATTTTATTATAAAAAAAATAGTATAACTTGGAGTACTACACCAACTTCATGTTAAACTTTTTCATCCCATTTTTACTTTTTTTTTGTTTTCTTTACTTTTTCTCATTACATCCCTTATCACCACATATATCACTTTTTATTTCTCTATCTTTTATTTTTTTTTCAATCTGATATCCCTTATCATTACATCACTGGCTTGTTATTTTTCATTAATTTGCAACTATTTTCTCTATTATATCTTTTTTTTATGTCATTTATAAGGAATCTTTTTTATTATGGTTAAGTATATTTTTGGTACCTTAATTTTCAGTGAAATTTGAAATTAGTTCTTCTTCAAAATATTTGACCAATTTAATTATTTATTTTTAAAAATACGTGAATTTAGTCCTTTTAATCAAATTTTGTTAAGTTTATCTGACATTTCAAATGCATTTTATGATAGTATTTAAATTGTTTACATGGTTCGTTTGACACATTTTAACTTCAATGTTAACTTAAATATTATTATAAAATACATTTAAAATGTCAAATAAATCTAACAAAATTTAGTAAAAGGGACTAAATCTATGCATTTTTAAAAATGAAGAAACTAAATTAATATAAAATTTTGAAAAAAGATTAATTCTGAAATTAACTAAAAGACGAGGGACGTTGAGGAAAAAAAAATATTTAAACCTTTTTATTATTATCATGGTCTCAATATTCTCTGTAATCATCAATTATATGTCTTTTCATATATCCTTTTGTTCTTTCTACCCAATTGACTCGCGAAGACGCGGAGGATGATGTGATTCATCTTACTACTGTTGTACGTAATAATTGACAAGTCTGGAAAAATATAAGAAAGCCTTGAGTTGCTGCAGAACCCAAGCGGAACCACCACAAACTCATTCCTTCTTGCAACCTACAACGAACATACACTCAATTAAACTTCAATGAATATTGATTCATCTTTCGAGCAATTCAACACACGCAACATTTAAGAACAAGTTAACTAGCCCTTCACGAATATGTTCAATCGAGCACGTGTTAGTTATACTCGGATTGAAGTAACAATCACACACAAAAATTTGAGAGAATCCAATAGCAGATAAAAGGATTTTGAACTCTGACCAACCGCAATTACAGTCGCATCCCTCTGCAATTTCTCGCAACATCAAGCAGCGTGGCGAGTCTCCCACCTTGCGGCAATGTCTCTCCTTGTAGCAATTCATCTCCCTGCTCAACTGGCTGTCCAGCCTCGGCTCCTCGTAGAACATGTAGTCCGCCGTATGGACGGGGCACGTGTTCACGCCGCGCACAGCTGTGTCGACCGCCTCCGCTAGCTAGCGGCGATGTCGGGAGTTGGCACCGGAAAAGAGCAGCATTTGGCGATTGGAGGCAGTGAGCAAGTGGTCGAGTAGGGTGTAGAACATGACGACGAAGAACAACACAAGAAAGAGGAACACGCCATATTGAACCTGACTTGGGGCAATTTTGATTTTGAAGAAAGTCATGCATATACATACAGAAGACAATGGCAAAACATATTTTGACAGTTAAAAGATGATGAAGTGCCTGCAAGTCCATCATTTGGGTAAAAGTGTAATCTCTGCAACTGTAATTATTGGAAAAAACATTGGTGACAAAAATTTTATTCCAAGAATGGATTTAGTGTCATCTGATTCAGGATTGCCTTTCAAATTCCAAAGAAGACAGTTCCCAATTTCATTATGCTTTGCAATGACGATTAACAAAAGTCAAGGACAAACACTTTCTAGAGGGGGACTTTATCTTCCACAACCTGTATTCACACATGACCAACTATATATTGCTATTTCTAGAGTGAAAACCAAGAGAGGATCGAAAATACTTATATTGGATGAAAATGAAAATATCACAAACACAACTAAAAATGTTGTGTACAAAGAAATTTTTGAAACTCTTTGACAACAAACACATTATAGCTATGTAATTTCTAATTTTCTTTTAATTTAAAAGTTTGTATAAATATAGATGCATGATCTATTGTTATAATTAAAATATTTGTTATAATTTTGTTGTTCAATGCAGGATCTATTGCCTAAAGTCTAAAGCTTACGATGAACATCATGCTGATTTAAGAAGTAATCAAATTTGTGTACCAAAGGAAGTTATGAAGTTAGTTAACCAAAAACACATTATAGATATGTAATTTAGTCTTCTTTTATTGTTATTTTTTTAAAGATATTATATTATAACCTTATAGATTAATAAATATTACAAAATCAATTCCTATTATCAAAAATATTACATTTAAAAAAAAACCCGTAGAAAAACTAGTATACATACAGAAGACAATGGCAAAACATATTTTGACAGTTAAAAGAAATTAACAGAAATAAAAAAAATCAGCAATTTATTTAACAGCTACAAAATAATGGATACTTTTTTGTAGTTCATTCCTGTGATGCACGGGGAATAATTTTATCGAGTGGGTAAATCAATTTTGTTGAGTATTTATATTTTTAAATTAAAAGTGTAATGTGATAGGATTAGTTAAAAAAATAATTTAATTTCATGGGTTTAGTCAATACTATTACCGAAAAAATTAAATATACTTATAAAGTTTAAAGTAGATATGTTTTTCATAATATCTTCATTCTAATATTTAAACTTATGTCATCAATATTGGTTGTTAGGCTACTACGAAAAATATAATTTATTTTAGTTAAAAATAAGATAATTTAATTAAGAAAAGGTTTAATTAAATTTTTGTAATAAATTTGTGTATTTTTAATTGAGTTCTTTTGATCTATTGGGTCTTCAAAATATTTATATTTTTCAATTAAGCGTATTTTTATTTAATTTTTACACTAATCGGATGAAATAATATTTTCCTCTATTATCTTACTTATATACATATATTAAGAGATATAAGAATATAAAATTAATATTGTTACTGTAAAAGTACAATGACTTTTTATTATTCTCGTTAGAATTGTGTTGAATAATGAGACAATTATACTTTATGTTTGTGTCAGATAATAGATTCACATTATTTAAAAGTCATTTATTCTTTTTGCCTTTTTATCTATTAAGACATTTTTTAAAAATAAAACTATATGACGACATTTTTAAAACAGACAATACTTGGATACTATATTTTCAAGGACTACCAGATAGCTTTAAGCTTATTTGGGCTAATTATAAACTACCCATTAGAAGTGTAGTGGCAAAATATTTGCAATAACTTATATTCTAGATGCAATTTATGCAAAGCTACACACACGACGCAATGAACCACCTTTTGTAGACACGATTAGACGCCATGTTTTAGTCTAACACGATAAGTACTTTTATGGACAATGTTATCAATTTCATGCAAGTACAATTAGTTAACTTTCATGAAATTAATCTTAGTTTCTAGTATCGTCATGTGTCTAATGAGAAAATAAATCAACTTGTCCCACCTTAATCTTTTAGTTAACTTACTCTTTTCTTCCCTCTATTTGTTATGAAATTTCAGTTTGTTTCTCAAGTTTTTCGTTATCTCAATTTGGTCCTCATTCTATTAAAAATGACTCAATTTGATCTTCACCATTAGTTTGACCAGACGGTGTTAAAGTCAACGTAACGTGTCAATTTTTGGTTTTTTTGAATTTTTTTAAATTTTGACGTGTGGCACAACTATGAAGTGACATGTGTAAAAAAATTAAAAATAAATAAAAAAAGTAAAATAAAATTATTAAAAAAATTTAAAAAAATCAGAAATTGATACGTGACGTTGACTTTAACACTGTCTGGTCAAAGTTAACGATGAGGACCAAATTGAGTCATCTTTAAGAAAATGAGGACGAAATTGAGACAATGAAAAATTTGAGAATTAAACTGAAATTTCATGACAAATAGAGGGAAAAAAAAGTAATTTAACCTATTTTTTTTAGCACTGCTAAGAGGATTAACTTCAAAGAGGAAATTAGGATATTTAACAAATAGTTCTGTGCAGGTAGAATATTAAACATATGGTGTAAAAACTAGTTTTGTTTTTTAGATCGAGTAGGTGTAAAGGATTCATAACCATCAAGGATAGGTGGAGCGAGAAGAACCACCCATTAATTGTAGTGAATATATATCCTCACGCGGATCTAACAAACGGAGAACAATGTGTGAAGAAATAACTATAGTATTATTATCGGAAAAGAAAAAAAATACTAGCGATTAAAATTTATGATATTTTATCATATTTTAACAATTATAAACCGTTACAAAAATATATTATATTTTGATGGTTAAAAATTGTCACAAAATATATTACTTTTTACAACAAAAAATCGTCACAAAAAATATATAATATATATTTTTTTGTTAAAAACCACCACAAACTATATTATTTTTTACATTTGAAAACCACCACAAAATATATCATACTTTGATAGTTATAATCTACCACAAAATATATCATATTTTAATTAAGAATTACAAAAAAAAAGATATTATTTAAACTGTAAACTGTCTACATAAGCTCTAATGGACTAAGAATAACAAAAATTTTACTCAAAAATTAACATCTCACAAGACTTCTAAAATTCAATACATAAAGCTTAAAAACTCTACTAGAATGGCTAAGAAATTGCAATTGTACTAAACTAACTAAAGAAACTAAAAAGAGACCATCCTAACAAGTTTACAATGATAAATTCTAACTAAGAAACAACTCAATTTACAAAACTACCCAAAAACTCTTACAAGAAACAATCTTGTAAATACTTTGAAAATCTTTATTATTGTTATCATAGCAAGCAAGGAGGAAGGCACCATAAACTCTTACTAGACATGTCACTATTTCATTTTAATCCCATTATAAAAGAAGGGATTACAATAACGGTGTATCTAAACCTCAAGGACATAGCCTTCTTCATTCATGATGATAAAAAAGAAGAAAACATAAGCCACGTCACATTAAAAAGTACATTTCATTCATTCATACAGTTACAAAGAGTATAAGAGAGAGAAAAAAAAAACAAATAAAAAATTAATACTTGCTCTACCTGCTCATAAGACATAATGTTGATCTCTTGGCAAGCATACAAATAATCAACTGGTAGTATAATGATTTTTAAGTAAGAGTGTCGATCCCACGAGGAACAAATTCAATTAAAATGGATAATTATCTCAATCAACATATATACAAAAATATTCATTTGATTTATCACTGATTGTTATACTAAGTTTGCATAAATACAGTAAACGCAGAAAATTTAGAAAAACTTCAGTAAGAGAAATTAGGATTGAATTTTATCTATCTTACTTGTCTGTAATCTGGATAAATATAAATATATAACATTTGAATTTACCAATATTGATGCAACACCCAAAAATCATTTATATTGATTCCTCACATATAAAATTCATAAGATTAGTCCCTAAATATTGATTCCTCACATACTCAACAAATTAATCCAACATTATGTTCAAGAGTTATAAGCAATTGATATATTGCAATCTATTCCTAGCATCACAATACATCAAATATGATTATTGATATCAAATTTTTAGAAACACATTCGAGTTAGATCTAAAAATCACAATGAAGAATTTATTGATCAGATAGAATCAAGAATTAGGAGTAGAACAATAATACCAATATTGAGTAGAAACAAAAAATGCTATATATAAATATTACCATATTACATTCAAGTTTAAATCGATTATATTCATTCCCAAGAGAAGAGATTAGCCACGTATGGTAGCCATTAAAATCCTAAGAGCTAAGAAGAAAATTCCAGAAACTATGGATCATGTGTTATTTATCCTTCTAGAGCTTGATTCCCTGTTTCGTTCCAACCTTTTTGTTCCTTATAATCTCAAGGAATATATATATATATATATATATATATATATATATATATATATATATAATAAAAACAATTACAACAAATATAAACCTTAAATACTTCGGTTGAAACCTTAAAGTTAAAGAATATAGATTAAAGTTAAAATTCCAACATTGTTTCCTAGGGTTTCAAGGCAAAGAGAATGTGAACCGAAAATAAAAAACCTAAGGACAAGAAATCTTGATAGAGGTACTTATTTGTTGCGACCATCTAAAAAACGGCGATGACATAAATGATAGAGTGGTCATACTCAAGCGCTTCAGTGACAATGAAGCCAGTAACGACGAAGTCACATGGCACGGTTCTGGAGGACATGAAATTCGTCGTCATTGTCGTTGAGACTAAAGGAAGTAGCATCCTCATCGTCGCTGAAATCGGAATCGTTGTCCCTCTCCATTGAATGAAAGCTTGGAATTGTGGGTTTACGTCATCTTAAAACCAAATGTAATTGGTTAACATCTCACAAAATTTGAAAAATTTTGTGACGGTTAAAAAAAAAAAATCCAAAATAAAATTATTTATAGCAGTTTTCTTAACCGCTAAAAGAAGACCGTTAGTAAAAAATATTTATTTAGTGATATAGGTAAGTGATGTTGATATGTATAAATGATTCCTTTTTGTATATAATAGTTTTAATTCCATTGAAAAAAGAAGTGACGTTCTTATATAAGATAGTAGTCAATTAAAATAATTGCTTAAAAATCTTTTTTTGCAATAATATTTAGTATTATATTAATCAAACTAATTTTTTCTAATGTCAACCAAATTAATTTATTTAATGGATTTTCAATGCTTTGGAATTAAATTATAGATGATATGGTAGACGAAAACATCTACGCCACTTAACTTTTACACGTCTTAAAAACGGTTTGATTGAACAAATTATTGAATACCTAGCACACTTGGAAAACAAACAAACATCATCGTATCATATGGAAATTAAACATATAATTGGAAAAAATACCAATCATGAGAATTTTAATGATGGAATAGTATTTCATCCAAACCCAAACTGTTATTTGGTAAGGCCAAATATTTATTCAAGATCAACCCTCCTTTGTTTAAATATAATCTCATTCCTATGTCTCCAAATTTCTCTTATAATTGCTAGTCACATGTCTCTCATACAATATTTTGCCTTTTATTTAGGTTAACAATATTAAAGTGTTTGAAGTTTTCCTTAACTTTAATATGATGCACAAAGCTCACCTCCAACCAACTATTACACATATTCCATACCTTTTGAGTAACACTGCAAGAAAAGAATAAATGTTCAACACTCTCCTCTGATGTTAAACATAACTCACATAGATTGTATTGTAATTGAATTTCCCTAACAAATAGTTTATCCTTTGTTGGTAATTTATCCAGAAATATCCTCCAACCTAATAATTGTGCTTTAGGAACTACCCTTATATTTCATAATGTCTTAAACACATTATCCTCTTCCTCTTCTAGATTACCTTGCAAATTATAATAAGTCGACCTAACAGAAAAAACACATTCGTCATCTTCCTTCCATTTCCAAATTCGAACACGTCTTTCTCAAGCTTATAGTATTTATTAATTGGAAGAGTTATTCCTCCATAGATTTCTCCTAGGCAAGTCTACGTCTCCTCTAAGATAGATCCTAGATCCATAAGCTCCCTTCCCAATGTCCCATCTCCTTAACAAAACTATCTTTATTTAGTGTTATAGAGTACAACCTAAGGAACCGACTACTTAAAGATTCCTTCCCTACCCATTCTTCTTCCCAGAACTTTACTTTATTACCTTCTCCTACATTCAACTCTAAACACTTTTTAAACCAGCTACCTTGCTCGAAATTAGTGTTATAGAGTAGCACACGCCTTACAGACGTCTTTCCACCATATTGACGCAATCATGGGTAGATTAGTTTTACTAAGATTCCTCCAAGATCCATATTTTGAGTATAGTATCTCTTTCCATAATCCATGATCCTCCATACCTAGTCTCCACTTCCATTTAGCTAGGAGTGTTTTGTTGAAATTTCCTATGTCTCTTATTATGCCCAAGCCCCTGTGTTCCTTTAATTTGCATATGCTTTTCTACCTAACCCATGCTATTTTCCTATCTGTTGATCCCCATCCCCATAAGAAGCTTCTTTGTATTTTTATGAGCTCGTTACTCACACATTTTGGTACTCTAAAGAAGGATAGATAGTATAAAGGTAAGGTAGACAATACCGATTTAATAAGACAGACCTGCCCAACCATGGATATAAGTTTGCCTTTCAAATTAGAAAGTTTGTTTCTAACTTTATCAACCATGGCCTGCCAAAACTATTTTTTTGTTGGGTTCCCTCCTATAGGAACTCCTAAATACACAAATGGTATTTTCACATGATTACAATTTAGGGTGCTAGTAAACTCTTTTATCAATATTGGGTTCAGCCCCATCCCCCCTACTTTGGTTTTGGAGAAGTTTACCTTGAGCCTAGATACCAGTTCAAAGCTTCTCAAAATTACTTTTATGATTCTAGCATTTTGAACATTTGCATCACACAAGAATAGAGTATAATCTGCAAACTGTAACAGTCCCACTTTAGTTTCATTAGCACTCACTACGACCCCATTATATAGGTTTTTATTTACTACTTGTCTAACCAGTCCTGCTAAACCCTATGCTATTATAAGGAACAAAAAAGGTGTCATGGATCTCCTTGTCTAAGGTCCCTAGATGGTTTAAACCCCTAATAAGAACCATTTCAGCATGTTTTTTTGTAGTGAGAACGAGGAGAGAACATGTTGATGTAAATATAAAAATACATTTACATCGATTACACTTAAGGTCATAAATTTACATTGATTACACATAGGGTTGTCATAAATGGTGATTTTAATGTTTGTTCTGGAAGTGCTTGACTAATGTTAAACTCTTCAAATTATTTATAAAAATGTTACTGCATATTTTTTACGTGGATTTTTACACCACCTGACATGAAACATGTGACGTGAAATGTGCGTTTTGTATTAGTAATTCATTCTTATCAAGAGACACAGACTTAATTTATACTAACTTAACTAATGCTAACTTAAATAAATATCAATATCACCAAACCGATGTTAACCTTATTATTTTTAATATTCATTTAGTTACTGTATGCTTTGGTGACGCTAATTTTATTATGTTTAATATTTATTTTAGTTAACATTATTTATAGTATTTATTTAAGTTCACATTTAATTAGCCGAAAGAAAAATTGTTTAATTTTAAATTTATTTTAATTACTGTTCATTAAGTTGAATAGAGCTTATTTATTTTTAGTATTTATTTCAGTTAATAGTTAATGTTCATTAAGTTGATTAAATTGACGTTAACTTATTTATTTTAGTAAACAATTCTAAAGTGATACTAACTTATTTATTTTTTATTTATTTTTCTTAGTATCACTAATATAAATATTTATTTATTAAAATAGTTAAAGATAATTTCACACTTTTACTTTTATTTTCAAAAAATTAATCTTTTGCATTGTGTTAAAAATGCCTAAACTCACTTTAATAATTTTAAGATGTGACCAACGATATTATCTGAAAGTTAAATTTACATTTTATTGTAATATTATTTTATCAAAAATAGTTATATAACATTCCACAATAAAATAAAAGAAAATTGGTTATTATAATGTTACGTATAAATCAATTTTAGTCCCAAAGAGAGAGAGGATTGATCTTTACTTTAAACATCTAAAAATTGACGAGAGGGGTGAATCGTTAGAAGCTATCTCAGGGCTAAGGTAGTTGATACACATCTAAAATATATGAAAAGAAACACCTCTGGAAGTTACCCTTATACCCATATCTAATTTTTCGACATCTGTCCAATTTTTTGGTTTTTTTGTCATTCTCCTCTTTTAACTTTTTTAACCTTTCCGCTTCTCTTCCCGCCCATCTTTTAAGTTTTGTGGCTTACGAGGTGGTTTTTGAATTTCAAAGTTCTTTCATATTCTCTCTCGAGTCTTTCGTCTTCTCTCCCCCTAAACACCCTTTCTGCTCCTCCTCCATCCTAAACCCCCTTTCTGCTCCTCCTCCATTTTTCGGCTCCAAGAAAAGAAACGATTTAGTTGTTTTGGTTGATGTATGTTGCTTTCATCGTGTCGGATGACGACAGGGACGAGCTCGGGCTCTGGTGATGGCGCTGGCTCCAAGTTTTCGGGTAAAAGGGTATGTTTTTCTTTTTCTTTTGTTAGTACCATTTGTGTGTTCTAGAGTTTTCTAATTTTTTTTTTGGTTCGATCCAGTACCCTACTTGCTCTGATATCATTTTCTTTTCTTCGTTTGTGTGTCCGAGTTTTTGGTTTGTTCGTATAGCTCAGTTTCTCTAAGATGATTTTTTTTTCTTCCCTTTTGTTCGATCCTGTTATTATTTTTTCTGACATTATTTTAGTTTTCG
>Ga0214543_1008889_pt1 | contig 16087 bp, 9 predicted proteins | sample CNSS2metaG_FD_160094 | JGI IMG/M metagenome (GOLD analysis project Ga0214543, IMG submission 160094) | Root nodule microbial communities from cowpea collected in UCLA plant growth center, Los Angeles, California, USA - CNSS2 | ecosystem: Host-associated > Plants > Roots > Nodule | place: USA... | reverse complement strand
TTAAATATTTGAATAATAAAAAAAGATAAATAAATAATTTTTTTAGGTGGGTTGGTGAGCCAACCCACTTAACCCACCAACCCGTGGTGGGTTGAGCCGGGTTACAAAATTTCTGGCTCACCAGAAAATGAGCCGGGTTGGGTTCACTCATTTTGAACCCGGCTCGTGGTGAGCCAACCCGTGTGAGCCGGGTTGGCTCACTTTGACATGTCTAGAATTAGCAAATGTTTTATCTATCTACACTTGTTTCCACTCCTTCACATGTCTATATTGTCATTATTCACAATACTTTAACGCGTTTTCTCTCTTTACAGATCCAACAAATTCGGTGCTGTGTGAAAGGAAACAAATTTGTGTTAATCTGGCTTTATTATATAATTGGATTGAATAAACTTTAATTATTATTATTATTATTATACATTGCCCCTCCAGAACCTACAACTAATTTCGATTCTTAAGCATTAATGTAAATTATGAATGCTTTAAGCTTTAAGCAAACCTGCAAGCTCTTGTTTCATTTCACTTATGTGGCAAATGCAGGTACACTTTAATTGCCTCTTTTCATGCAGTAAGTAATTCAATATCTCTCGCGCATCATCCTCTTCTTCAACTACGTCTTCAAAATACATTCCCTTTTCACCGAGCTCAGCCATAGCTGCAACATAGTTTACTAACTACATTATCTCACACCTCTCCAGAGGTTTACTACAATAATCCGTTCAATCAGTTCGATTAGCGAACAAACGGCTTCATAAACATGTCTCATATGCAATAATTGAAGAATCAACTGATGAAGATTTAAAAAATGTAAAAAAATAATACTTTACATAATTTTTTTGATGGGATAAAGACGGTTGATGTTACGATTTTAATTTGATATATACCATCAACAGCTTTTATTTACAGATATAAATAAATATCGTGTCATAAAACTGGAAGAAATGTGCAATTAATCATATTATAAAAATGCTGAAATCGTGACAAATCTATCATGAAAGCAATTAGATAATGTGAAGATAACTGTACATGAGAATTTAAAAATAAATGGGAAATGGCCCTTGTGATTGATCCTACCTATGACCATGTTAAGAACATCATCCATATTCAAATAATTTTTTAGTGATGTCCTCTTCTCAGAACTGACAGAAGTCCTCCAGATTTTTCCTTGTGCCGCTCTTCTCCATCTCCAACCTGCTCCACAAATAAACAAAATGTTATCTATGTCATCATCAAATTTATGCGATACTCTAATATATATATATATATATATATATATATATATATATATATAAAACAATGTTTATTCCCCTCTTCCTCATGAGACTAAATAATAACAACATGCTCTCACCAAGATTAACAACTTCTCCACTACTAATGCCATCTCAGCATTAGCCCCTTCTTCCTTTTACGCTCTCATATACCCTCCACGCCTAAGGTGTCTCATGCCCTCACGGACCAAGGGCTCTTTCGGCCCACAAACTTCTTAAGCTCCAACAACAGATGGAATGGCTTTCCGACAACTTTACTATGATTCGTTTACTCGAAATAAAGTGACTAGTTAATTTTAATATTTTATATTCTATTTTAAACAGACTTTGCTAAAAGTTTTTTTTTCTTAAAAAAAAATATTAGTACGTCTTTAAAGGCATTATTTACCACAGAATCTCTCTTAAAAACTCCCTTCAATTACTTTATTACCATCTCTCTTCTCCCTTTGACAGGACTAAAACCCACACTATCTATACTTTTCAAAAAAGTGCTGCACCCATTAACTTTTGTAAAAAGACACTATCTATACTTTTTATAACGTTTGAAATGTGTAGAGTGGCGTCAACGTGGGAAACCGTTTGACACTGCTATAGTTCAAACACGAGACGTGTTTGCCCTTCATAAAAAATGAACATCCCGTCGTTCTGCTAGCACAACTGCCCGCTGCAATCCTCCTTTTCTTCAGAACCTCCTCACAAACTTTTCCATCCACTACAATTTGTCTTCCTCTGTTTCTTCCAGCCTCGACTTTTTGCACTTGCACAACTCCCCGGTGTTTCTAGCAGGTACATGAGAAGAACAAGAAACAACCCACTCGTTCTTGGGTCTCTCCTTTATCTCACTCAAGGTCCGACCACAAAGTCCTTTGTCCTCCTCAAGTTCAATCCTCCACTCTCCTGTTAGCACCACCAATCCCTCCAACAATCGCCATCATTGCCACCCTTCTGATGATTATTCCCACTATCAATGGTGATCATATCAAAACACCAACGAAACAATGATGAGGAAAATGAAGAGGCAAACAATTTTCTGACCAAAAACATGGAGCAGCAATGTTTCCATGTTTCTTGCATTTCTGTTAGCATAATTACTGTTGTGTAGTTAACACAGGAACCAAAATGACTGTTGGGTTTAAGAATGAGGGACAACCTGAGGACCAGTTTCTATCTATTAGGAACCAAAGTCAAAATGATCGAACACCCCAACTTTCCACCCTGATCATACGAAATAATTTGCACCTTAAAAAATGACTCATTAACATTAAGAAATATTTTTATACCTCCTTCGCTAACTGCTGCAGGATGTCGATAATTTCAGAGAAATCGGGTCTCAGTGTTGGATCTTGCTGCCAGGATCTCTCAAGAAGTTCAACAAATTTTGGATGAGTGTTCTTGGGGATGGTGGGTCGCAAACCCTGAAATTTATTTACAGTTATAGTAACAAAGAATCACTACCTACTCAACACACATATTTCCATTTAATCATGTAAACCGCTATCTTAAATTTCCAGATGCGACAAGACATTAATCGGTAGCTTATCCTAAAACTCAAGTTTAAGAGAAAAAAGATTACCTTTTGAACCACTCCTATAGCTGCCTGTAGGGGGGTTAAATATTCGTATGGAAGCTGGCAAAAAAACCCAATAATTTACTTGAGGAAAACAAATACTTTAAGAATCTTAAGGTGTTGCAAATAAGAAATACCTTTCCAGTGAGCAACTCCCATAAAACAATTCCAAAACTAAATACATCAGCCTTGTGATCATACGGCTTGTGTTCTATAACCTTCAATACAGAGAAATCATGATAAGAAAATATACTCATAGTTATATCTCCCATCTAATTTAGGCACCAGAAAATATTTAAGAAAGGAAAACTACTAAACAGCAAATTTTAGTGACCTAGTACTGACATTCAGAGCTTGAGATTCATGAAACCTTCAAATTTGTTATAAATTTCCACAACGACGGGTACGCAAAAAATTCATCAATATAAGATGAACACTATTTAACATTTATTTAGGTCGAAAAAACAAGTTAAAAAAGTAAAGACACGTCACACTGTAACAGATAAACACACCATGGGTGTTAAAAGGCTGATCAATATAATGAAACTATTTGAATAACTTGATGATGGTAACATTAGAAGATCAGGTACCTCGGGAGCCATCCATCTATATGTTCCAGTTTCTGCTGTCATAACGCCAGACTGAGCTTTAACTCTAGCAACACCAAAATCAGCAACCTTTACAACCTGTAATGGAACAAATGCAATACTTTCAGTTCAGTATGCCCCGTTTATTCACCCATATTTGTGGTATATACCGTGCGTGTGTCTGTGTGTGTGGGTGGGGTGGGGCGTGGGCGCATAGCAGAAGAAGCATTGCATATAAATAAAGGAAACATCATACACAATTTTCGTCCATCAAAAGGTTGGCAGCCTTCAGGTCTCTATGGATTATGTTATGTTGGTGCAAGTAGTTCATCCCTTTAGAAATATCAATTGCGACTTTAAGTAGGGTAGGAAATTTAAAAAAGCCCTTCTGCTTATGTAGGTAGTCATACACACTTCCACCTGACATAAATTCTGAAAATTGAAAAGGATACAACCATTACGAGAAAGTAATTCATTCCACTTCAACCATTTTTAAGACCACATATATTTCATTACTCTTCAACAAAAAGTAATTCATTGAATTTCACCTGTCACTATGCATAAACGTGGGGGCTTGGTACATGCTCCTATGAATTGTACAACATTCTTGTGTCGAACCTTTCTGCAAGTTCCATTAGCGAGTTAAATATGGTAGATGCATAATATTTTCTTAAACAATGAGATAAAACTATAACTAATTTGCTTTTTGTATTCTTTTACCGTACCAAAAGACCAAAAAAAATTCAATTGCCTATAAGCCAACTAAATTAAAACTTTGCATATACTAGTATCAAGTTAGATAGGAAAGTAACTGTTAAAGTGCATCTGTAAACTGTTTGTGACTAAAATGTGCATTACCATAACTAATTTCAAGAAAGTCCACATTCAGGAGATACTTAAAGTCAATCTAATATCATTCATTAGTCAATTCCCTTTGTTTACATTAACTACGACTATTTTATACAGAATATATGAGGAGAAAATTTACAACCCTACAAAAAATCAGGTTCAGATTGTCGTATAGAAATGAAGATCGCAGGCAGAAATTCCACAAGGAAGTTGACACTAAATGTGAAAGGATTTGGGCCCTCTGAGTTGATAAATTGGTGACAACTGCTATGAAGCTCAACTTCACATCTAAAGACGGGGGATGTTGAATCCCAATCAACAATGGGAAAAACTAGTATACTCCAAAGGAGCACATAACATTGTTCCAAATATCATTATGTGAAGGACAATAGAATTGTTATGATCACAGATCTTTATAAATAAGTAGCGAAAATTCATAATTAGTAATATCAAGATTATATATTTATTATTAGGACCATTATTATTTATTCTAGTTTCAGAACTTTATTATTAAAGGATATGAAATCTCCTCTATTTATAGTATTGATTTCATTTTCTTAGTATAAATAAAACGCCCATATTTTCACAAGAATAAAAGGTTTCAACTCAATGCGCTTTATTTCTTAGTTAACAAGAATCATAGCATGTACAGTTTTGTATTTCTTACTCCCTCTTAGTACTAGTCAATATAACACAGTAGCGTAGAGGACCAGAGCTGCACTGCTACTGGAGTCAAATAGCTGAACAGTTTTTAATAAGATCCATTGGGCCCCCAATAACTGCTTTAGGAAGCACAACCATGGTTGTTTGGCTAAAATATTCCGCAAAATATTACCTCTGTTTTGACATCTATTCCTTCTCACCATACCCAGTTCACATTCTGTAAATTTATGTCTAACTTGGTATGTTCCTTTTCTATTAATTTCACCATCAAATTTCACTTGTTAATATCACTACTACGTTCATTGATCCTTGACTGACGATGATTGTGATGTGTGTACTTATTATTTATCAAGAATTTCTTTAATTGTGCGTATTAATTCGTTTTTAATATTTTATGTGGAGTGTATATACTATTTAGTGTTATAGTAACGTTTAAAATAGAGGTCATCCATTCCCACCATAGTGCAAGCCCGTACATGATCTCTACCAGAGATTGATAACTATGCACTCTACCAAAATTGAAAGTTTTAGTCACAAATTCACCTTAATTCCTACTATAAAGTTGTACAATCTTGATGAGCAGACTTTTGACATGGTCAACAGTTAAATAATTTTCGAAATCAAATTCTGAAATCCAGTCTCACAGGTAGATATACTTCAGATGCTCACAACACAAATTTATTAAAACAAACCTCATGATATAGACTTCTTGGGCAAACTCTTTCTGCAGTTCTGAGTTTACATGCTCAGGCTTGAGAACTTTGATCGCTACTTCCTGGCTACAGTATACACCTTTAAATCTGATTGAATTAAAAATAACCAGATAATTAAAAAGTGAATTGATATATGCAATCAGTGAGAACATCTGACAGGAAGTAATAAAAGAAATGCATATTTCTCAGCAGCTATGTACTCACAGTTCACCATATGACCCAGATGCAATTTGAGTTCCATATTTCAAATGTTTAGGATTTATTTCCCAAACATCTGTCCCATCATTTGGTATTGTCAAATGATCCAGTTCGCTTTTCATCTTTGCTTGATCAGGCTCATCAACAGAAGATACAGATTGCGGACTGGACCTCACCTGTCTCTGAGAGCATTGTTCAAATTAGAGTGCACTTATCGAATATCGGTCAAATTGACTCTAACTGACATTTAGAAACACAGTATAGGGTCCAATTTACCTCAATCTTCTTCAAGACTTCTCTTTCCAAAGCTGCTTTAAGCTTTTCTGTTTCCTGTTTAAATGCCAAATAGTCAAGCCGTGCTTGATAAGCTGAACCTCTAACAATAATAAACATTAAAAAAGAGAATGGAAGTGATGGAAAAAAAAAGTAACATAACAAGGTATTCCATAATGCTTGAGAAGTAAAAAATAAAGCCTTCCAGAGAAAATAATCAGTTAGGCTTTGTGGTTATGAACTGGTGCTTGTGAACTCAAATACAGTTGCTACAACATAGTTCATATGAATTAGAACTATGTTTTTAAAAATAGATATGGTGTTAAATGACATCAAACTTTGAAATAACCTTCTCCCTTTTCTTAACAATATGTATCCATCAAAACAAACTTATAGCAAATGATTATCAGCATACCTCATAGGGCCATCCTTCAACAACAAATACATCTAATGAGTAACCATCAGTTGTGGAAAAGGCGTGTGCTTCTTGGATGTTAAGTCCAATCTCAGCAAGCAAAGCAGTTAACTGCACAAGGAGCAAGACATTTCAGTTACCACGTGGGATTCAAAGTTAGTCCAATTCGAGATTATCTAAGTGGGGTGATTGATTGTTTCTAAGCTATCTTAAATGCCTGTTCGATTCGAGTCAAATGCTAAGCAATGCTAATTTATCCAGTTACCAATTTAAGAATAAGGTAGTACTAATTATTATATTTTTATTATAAATATGACAAATCTATTACTAAAGATTGGGTATTTAGCAGCAACTACAAATTAGGGATTCAATTTGTTCTTACATATTTGGACTCAACTTGAATGGCATCAACATTTTGAGACTTGACCCTTTTCGTCCTTCATGGTTCTTGATGCAACCTTGTTGTCCACCCTCCAAATATTTGACTATTATTGCCCATGGGTTTTGAATGCAAGTGTAATCTCTTGAAAGTTTAAGTCCATTTAAGAAGTGAACTAAACAAGTTGACTGATGTCACAACGGACCGCGGCGAATGTATGCTTAAATGGATGGGCCAGCCCGTGTACCCAACATTACCTGCACCTAAATTTCCCATTTCCACGTTTCTATAGATATAAGGGTTCAGACCACTCAAATACTTCCAAGGAATTGACTTTGCCCAATTCTCCTCTACTATTTCCATTACCCAACAAAACTATATAACACATATTTTGACTAAGACTGATATACTTGATTGTCATCCTAATAATACTCCTACGGATTCAATCTCGTGCTTCTTTTAGGTTATGGGGAACTGTTGAAAAATCCAAGATACCGGTGTCTTGTGTGGGAACTCAACTCTCTTACTACCAGAGCGAACATCATATTTGTAGCTACAGTGGTAAGTCAATTTTTTAGTGCCCCTATGATAGCCATTAGGATCTTCATAAGTATGTTTTAATACATTAAAATTTACCCGGATGGGACTGTGCTTAGTCAGGAAAAGGACAATACCAAAATCATTTGTTACTATTACACTAACTTGGTAGGATTATCAGCAAATAAGGGATCCACTTCAGCTATTATGTTCTTATTGGAGTAAATATGACATCACGGAGAAGTAAGAAGCATAACATAGTTGCTAGATCCAATGCCAAGCTGAATATTTTGTTGTGGCAGCGACTACATGCCAGATTACACTGTTTAAGCAACTTTTCCGACATCTAAAATTTGAGGATATCCAATAAACGACACGTATCTATGGCAAAAATGTTGCCGTTCAAATGGCACCAAATTTAGTCTTCCAAGAAGAGACTAGACATGTACAAATAGATCGCCACTTTGTAAGAGAGAATGTGCTTTTAGGGGAAATAAAAAAATAACTTTGACGACTCTAATAACTAATTGGTTAGAGCATGTTGAATCCCTTAAAAACTATTGTTTTGATGACATTGGTAACAAGCTTGATTCATATGACATATGTTCCAACTTGAGAGAGATAGTTAGATAAGAAAATTTAATATTGGTTAAAGTATTGAAATATTTATTAGCAGAAATCAAATATGTAGTTACTACAATTGGGGATTTAATTTATTCTTATGCATTTATGAATGATTCATTGTTATACTGTAATACATCATTCTATTGTTCCATAATACAACATCAAATATATTTTCTACATATGGTTATCAGAAAGATATCAAATACCTGGCTAAGAAGCTTTGGCTTGTCATCTGTTGAGATGGTGATTTCATGCATGGGTCTGCATTTTTAGAACACAAATGCTTAATAATTCAAAGTAAACATCAAAATTATATTAGAACATTTGACAAAAAACTGCATAAACCATTTAATTGTTATAAAGGCACCACACATCCTACAAGTTCAGATAGGCATATGTCTTTTACAGGATTAACCAAAGGAAATACAAATAATATTATCATCACACCTCGACCTCAAGAAAGCCAAAAAATCATAACAATATTAAAAAGCATATACATATGAAAGCTACAAGTATCACAGACCAGCTGGGTTACATGTTCATATCCACAGCCATATAAATAGAAAAGCATATGTAATTTAGACTCTACGTCATCATTCAAAGAAATTTTCCATGCCTAGTTTCTAAATTATTGAGTGCAGCTTGCAGCAGAAGTTTCACCGTGAATATTGAAAATTGGCATGTACAGATTGTTCCTCCTCTATGTCTTCAGAACTATTTGCTTCAAGAGCCAATGCTTCAAGATTAGGAGAAGAACCAAAAGCAGGAGGTGGATGTATACTAGAACGTTGAAAAGAAGAAGAAAAATTAGAATTGAAGAATGCAAGCATCAACCCTGGTTAACTAAATCAGTATTGCTTTATGCAGACCCGTTTCCGTCCTTTGTGATAATGGCACCCAATAAGTAACTAGAAATTCGTGAAATATATAAGAAGTGAGAAAATAATACCTCTGTCTGCTCGAGTACTTTGAAGAACTTTGACCAGATTCTATCCCAGGATCATCCAATTCAGAAGCGTCTGCTGAGTTTCCATCAGATATGGGATGAACCTGCACGAAGATTCCAATACCAAAATAATATGACCAACACGGACTGAGGTAAAGGACATGAATCACAACACCCAAAAAATTAAAATTAAAATTCAAAACAACTTCAATCCAGCAGGAAAGAACTTAATCATTACAAAATATAGGCATGATAAATGAATTTTGACTGCAAGGGACAAATCAACCAAACAAATCAAGGTTGATTTGCTGATAAAAAATATTCCTCGACATTCTAATCATACAATAACCTAATAGATTTTTACAATATTAATCATGTTGGTATGCAGAGAGTGGCTCAAATGAAACATCCACAATGCTACATGAAGACAAACAAGTTCAAATTCACGAGGTACTTTAATTCTTCGATGAATAATGTAATTAGAAAAATCAAGCAATGTTGAGTTTAGAGTCCTCGACCATCATAGATCATACAACTGTAAATTGTGCCACGAACCATATGCACAAATTAGAAGCAAATGCTATTTCAGGTACTGACCACAATTTCACAATTAAACTAACATTTGTAATCATCCTTTTTTTCTTAAAGGTTCCCCTACTCATCACTACGCGCAATCAAACCAGCTTCAGACCACATATTTTAGTAGAGACGCAAATTAACCTTTCTTAATCTTAGATACATTTAAATTATTCCAGGATGATTCGGTGGAGATCCTGAAAGAACTATGGAGTAATCCTATAAAATCAAAACAATTTCCTTTGATTCTAGTTCAGCAAGAGACTGAATTGTGTTAAGTATGTTGCATTGCTGGCAGTGCGTGTATTTGTTTGCCGTTGTATTTGACCAAAATGGCTCCCTCCTGACTCCAGACAGATAGAAGACTTTTTTAATGACTCGGAAATGTTTCACAAAAAAATAAAATCGTTCACATGCAGGAAGTCCAACAACACCTACAGACTGCAGACGCATTTAGTAATGTATTAGCATATAGATAATAACATGCAAGCCTAATTGCAACATGAACATTTCATATAGTTATCCTCTGCAGGAACAAAAAGATCCACTCGGAAATGACAATTAAGAAGTCGACAAGGCACAGCCAACAACAATGCTGCACCACGTGAAAGCACTAAAAAGCGAAAACTGAAAAAAAATGAGCTAACAGCATGAAGAATACAGCAGTGTCGCCCATAATGAGTACGGATCATGTCACCTGAACTAATCTAACTTCAATTGAAGGCCTATTAGCAGGATCATGCGCCAACTGCAATAATCTCTTGTGCATAAGAACATCAGCCGCCCTTTCCACATTCACATCCAGCGCGTACCTGCATTACAGAATAACCTCAAATCTATCTCCAACGACAAAAATCGCAGACCTAATCCAACACATGACACCAAACAAAACACAATCACAACAAACATTCACTAAAATCGAGTGTCTCCCGTGCGTACGGATTCAGGACAAGCAGGGAAGGTTAATTCTACTACGCAAGTTCACGCTTCAAACAAAATCAATCCACCGCCAAAACCTCACGTAAACAGACTCATAAAAAAGTAAATAAAATAAAACTCCAACAAAACGACGAAGAAAAGAAAACGAGATTTATACATAGAGATAAAAATGAAACACGTATGGGAATGGTAGAAGAATAATTAACGTAGTTTGCAGCGAGTATTTTTAGAAGAGAAGAGAGAATGCAAGGAGAGGACCGTGTGGGAAGGCGATTGAAGTGAGCCCAAAGCTGATCGTTGAAGCCAGGTTGCATAGCCTCTTCGTGGCCGGAATCTTTCAAGCGGCGAAGAATCTCATTGTAGACCTCGACCTTGTGGCGCTGCTGACGAGTTTGCGCCGGCGAGGAGGTGGACGACGTCGTATGGTGCTGCACTCCGCTGCCGCAGCTGTCGTTGCCCTCCGTCACCATCATGGCCATGGAACGACGTAAAGGGCGATGCGATTGGGTGTTTCACATGAAACAACGCGCACACAGTGGTGCTTTTATTGCGAGGGATAGACTATGCGGACCTCACCTGGGTTTGTTATAATCCACTACACACGTATGCGGAATATGGATTATGGATTATGGATTATGCAAATTGGAACGGATACGCAGAATTTCAAAATAATCCATAGTAAAAATTAAGTGTTCATTCTTTTTGTTATTGTTATCGTAATTAATTCTAATTATTATAATTGATTATAATTAATTATAATAGTAAAACAAATAAGAATAATAATAATAATTCAAGTACCTTTCTCTTTCTTCTTTTTCCCATCTCCAACCTACCAATATTATCTATTTTTGTTTTTTTTGTATGGATAAACATGTTACATGTGTATTGTTAGCTTGTACTTACAATTAATGGGTCTTCCCCTTTCGTTTTTTTCTATTCCCTTAAAATCTTCTGTTATTGTGTGATTGTGATGTGTAAGTGTAAGATGCATGTGTGTTTAAGTTGTATGTGGCCGTGATGGTGGAATGGTGAACAGCTTCCAGGATAGGGAATCAGAGCTTTTTTTTTCGCACACCAACCACATATACATGAGTTCTTTTAACTTCATAAAAAAGTACTTTTTTAACTTATCAATATAAATTATATAAAAATATATACGCTTAATAAAAAATCTTATACCATGATTTTAGTATTTTCACTTAATTATAATATATTACCATATTTGAAAAATGATATATTGTGTAAAAAAAAAAAAAAAAGTAGCGTATACATGTTTTGGAGCAGTCGCTCTGGAGGCTGAAACTGCGATTTCAATTTGAATTTGATGAGCACCACCTGTTTGTGTTTGTGTTCGTGTTCTCAACGAATGTTCTCCAACTCCACGCATTGTTATCAGAAGTTAAAAACGGAAATATAACCTGATAAAATATTGGTTGGAACACTACAAAGTGAGAGAGAATGAAGTGGCGCATTGTGGGTGCTTACTCATTTGGATAAGCATAAGCCCCTCTTGAGAAAACTCAATACTACCCTTCTCCACAAATTATACTTCACCAAAAGCTAGATTAGATCTCGATATATACACCATTTTAATATATTGAACTATTGTAAATATGATGACAAATGTGAACATGATTAGATCTTTAGATTCAAACTCATTACCCATGATGGGACACTGCAAAATATGGGAGGGTGGTGCTGCATGAAGATTAAAAAACTTAGAGCAAAATTTGTGTTGTGTATGTATGTGCCATTAAAAAACCTGAGTATATAGTTGGATTTGTTTTCCTTGTTGGTAGGGACCAAATTTGGCAAATGCCTATAATGTGGTGTGCATATATATTTTTTTCTTCCTTTTTTAGTGGTGATAACTATGATTTGAATGAGGATTTTTAAATGTATTATATAATTTTATTTTGATCACATATGCGTGTGTTGTCACACCCTCTTCAATGTAATTCGTAAGCATCACATACGTGGATGGTGTGTGTAACATAAAATAATAACACCACTTCGATTTTTTACATTCATGACAGAGACACAACAAGTAATTTGAATATGAAACTGTGTTGTTGGTCATATAAAATGAAGAAACAACTACACGAAACATTCTTTTCACTATCTTTCACTGGCATGAGGAGAAAAAAAAAAGACGATGAATTTGGTCATTTTCGGAAACTGTTTGAGGATCGTTCTTGTTCCTAAAATGGAAGGAACAAGTTGACCCTTGATTAGCGAGGATTACGCCAATCAACTTAAAGAAAATTATCTTATTGATTATAAACGTTAAAAAAATGGTGGGTCTCACGTTCTTAGGTTATAGTAATGTGGAAGTTTGGAAGTTGAAATTAATTAGGGTAACGAGAATTAGTCACGTGGGATGAGGAAACCCGAAGTCACAGATGCTGCGAAAACACGAGGTTTACCCACGCCACTCACACCGGCACACATGATATTCACATTCAAGGAACCATCATTTGCCAGCGTGGAAAATAATTATTCTGGAAAATAATTATTCTAGGACTAAGAAAGTGTTTTCACATGCAAGAATATCCCTGAATTATACCATAGTACGATTCAGAAACTCAATTTTTTTTATTTGTATTACAACCATTAAATGATTTGTTTTGACATATCTACTATTTTTTTTTATTAGTTTCGGATTCAAACTCTTTGCAATTAAAAAATCATATTTGTTTCGTAATCTTCCATCAAATATTGTCTTAAGATAAATGATATAGTCAAATTTCCATTCATAACTGTCTCGTTTTTTTCTAAGTTTGAAAGTGTTATGATTAAAAAGATTTTAAACCTTAGGAAATGAGCTTGAAAACCTTAAATTAAAACATTTAGGATGTGTTTTTTTTTATTTTATTTACATCTGTCTTTTTCTATAATCAAATACTCTTTTGAACTAATGATTTGTAAGCTAAAATTAGTATTTATATTTATAATTATGTGTCTTGTATCATTAATTTCTTATTTGATCATTATTTGATCATACTTACTCGTATTATAATGTGTTATATTATTCAATAAATTTATTCTAAAATTTGTATTTATTCTATATTTGCATAGCATAAATATAATTTTAATTTATTTATTACTATTTGTATCCTAATGTTCCTAATTAGTATAGTATGACAAGATTTTTACAAAAGTAGGTCAAAATTTCATCTATCATTACACAACCACAAAGTATAGAAGCTATAAAACTCACTTCTAATGTTAGACAAATTATAAAATATCGAGATCGAGAATATCATATTCTCCGCATATATTAAATTATAATCCGTGTCAAAAATATAAATTATTTTAATGTTTTCTATATCATAAAAAAACACTCTTGTGAAATAAATTAATAGTGCTGAGAGTATATTTTTTATATAGTTATTATTATTGAGCTCTATGATATGAGTCGTGGTCCAAATGTATACGAATTAATGCACAATTTTTTGGTAGTATTTTTTAAAGTTATTAGTTTGTTTAAATAATGTCTCAATTTTTTATAAAATTGATTGACCAAATTATGTTTTTGTTTAATCAATTTAATGGACTCTAATTTAGTTTTATTTGAAGTTGTAATAATGATTTAATTGCAATTTAGTCATAAACTCTTGGGAGACAAAGAGATGCATAGTTGAATGTTTTTAGGTGACTTTTGGATTGCCACAATTTTAGTTACAAGTTACAATTAGTCATTAAGTGGTGAGATCTTTAATAGCTTTAAGTGGGATTATAATTACACAACTAGAGTTATCAAAATGAGTTGAAACTCACGAGGCAACCCGGTTCACCATGGGTTCGGGCCGGGTTGGGTTAAAATTTGTTTATATGGGTTGATTTTTGACCCGACTCACCCGGGTTGAATCCGTGGTGAGCCGGATTGGCTCACCAACACACAAATAAAGGGTCACACAAGTGTTTTTTATTAAGTTGGACTATGCATTTGGGTCATATCAGGTTTTCTTTTAGCCAACATATAGATAATTTGTATTTTTTTGATTTTGGTTTGTATTTGAATTGTATTAAAGTTTATTCAGATTTTAATTAGAATTGTAAATTAGTTTTGACTGAATAAATAAATAAATAATTGTATTTTTTTTAATTAAGTGAACTCGTGAGCCAACCCGTGGTAGACCAGATCAGATTCAAATTTGTTTAGCTCGCTAGTTGGATTGACTCACTTGATGATCAACTTGTAATGAATCAAGCCGGATCGGATCGCGCTGCCATTTTGACAACTCTATACACAACAAAGTATACAAACTATATAAAACTCACTTCTAAGGTTAGCCAAATTATAAAATATCAAAGATCAAGAATATTATATATTAAAATGTAATCCGTGTAAAAGATATAAATTACTTTAATATTTTCTATATCATAAAAAAAACATGGGATAAACCAAACTCCTTCCACAAAATAACCAACTATTAAACCTGAAAACTAGTAAACCTATTTGGTGTGTAAATTCTTAACTGAAATACATAAAGATTATTTTAGCTTTAGCTTTCATTTATAAAAACAATGGTTTAATATTTTACTTTCGTTTATTTATTTATTTATATTCTTTTATAATAAAATTTATTTTTTCTTTTTAATAAATTTTTATGTGATAATAAATAATTGATGTAGATGTCAACATAACTTTCTATTTTTAATAGATTTTCCGGTGGTAAATGATTAATGAGAGTATCAATATAACTTGAAATATCAAAGTTCATAATAATATGAGTAGATGTTGAATATAACCTTAGAGATCATAAAAAGTATATGTGTCTTAATTTAACTAATTTTAAAAAGTCAAAATACAATATAAATATTAAAGACATTATAAGTCAATATAATCACTCTTCACCCAAACTTGTTATTAATAAATAAATTTTAAACTTAACTCAATTCTACAAAATCAATTTGTAAAATTAAATTTATATATATATATTAAATTGATTTTATCTGGTAAAAAATAATCTTTCAATTTCTCTCTCCCATAAAATCAAATCAATGTATACCTCTTACTTTTAGAAATCTTTATAAAACAAATTGACAACATATAAGAGGAATTTTTATTTTATTATTATATATCCATAAAGATACATCCACTAACATAATAATGAGTACATATTGAAATACCGTTTTACTATCATTTTTACATTGATTGATTCAATTGATAAAGGTATAATACAATTAATTCGTTTTCTTTTTTTATCTTAGGAGTTTTTTCTGTCTAGTATAAACATAAAAAGCTTTAAAATAATATTTATGATATTCTTAAGTTTAAAAATAAGTTTTTATGTCACTTTATCTTGAAAGTAATTGACATGACATATGTGAATTATCTTCTATTAATCACTATTTTCGATAGTTTATATAGTTAATTTGAGAATAAGGTTATCGTTTGACAAAGTAAAGAATAAATTCTATTGAAATATAAGATAGTGAGGCGGTAAAAAATATTTTAAATATACCACATATACCGTGCTTGATATGATATAATATATATATATATATATATATATATATATATATATATATATATATATATATATT
>Ga0214543_1008884_pt1 | contig 16096 bp, 8 predicted proteins | sample CNSS2metaG_FD_160094 | JGI IMG/M metagenome (GOLD analysis project Ga0214543, IMG submission 160094) | Root nodule microbial communities from cowpea collected in UCLA plant growth center, Los Angeles, California, USA - CNSS2 | ecosystem: Host-associated > Plants > Roots > Nodule | place: USA... | reverse complement strand
GAAGAACAACATGTTGTGAAACACCTTACAAAATTTCACCTAAATCGGACGGTTAACGAAGCGGGAAATGCAGTTTCACGAAAACTGCGCAGACCAGAAAAATCGGTGGCGCCTGGCGGCATGAAACGACCGTCGGGCGATTCCTGTTCCACGAAAAGTACGAAAAATAGCGTTTTTTGTGAATCAGAGCACCATGTCTCACTGGTATGGCGCCTGGCGACCAAATGGGTGCCGCCAGGCGGTTCCTGCACCTGCGAACCTTACCTCCTTCACAACAACTCTAATTTCCATCAATTTCTGACTCTATAAGATCCGATTCTATCTTTTAGGATTACAATTCATCTCTAACACTTTCCATACGCGAATCCATTCACATTTTTCCATTTAGATGTGTGTCGTTTTCGAAATCCCCAATTCATCAACCTAAAAAGGGTGTTCTTAACAGTTCTCTCAAATTAACTCTAATTGATAGTGAAATTCCCCAATTTCTTTAGTCAAGTATTCAATTAAAAGTTAAGGATCCCTTTCCTTCCATTTAGAATCCAATCAGAACACTCAAAACACCAAAACCGAACCAAAATTGGTCCACGTCGCCTGGCGGGTGTTCATCACCGCTAGGTAGTTCAAGCAAAACCCAGAATCTGGGTTGGTCGTCACGCGTCGCCTGGCGACACAACGCTCACCGCCAGGCGGTTCCTCTCTGGAACCCAGGAAACAAGTAAAAATTGGATGAGTCGCCTGGCGGCAGTTCATCATCCGCCAGGCGGTTTCTGGAAAATTCCAGAAACACGAATTATACACAGCAGGGTATTGTACATGCATCAATTTAATCATACAGTTCATGAAATTAAACAGTACGCAATTAAAGGTACAATTCCAGCTCCCCTAACCTCTGATCCTCGCTCCAAACACGGATTGCACGTGACTTTTAATTCAAACTCACCCTTGCTCTTGCCTCACTCTTCCACAATGGTTTCCCACTCCAATTCTCCTCTACAATTCGTGCCAATCGCCCAGAAGTCTGTGATTTCGTATGCACTCCCCTGTCTCAGACTCTTAATCCCTTAATTATCCTCTCTCACTCTAATTCATTCCACCCTTAATTTCACTTAACCTTTTAAAACGAAAATTACAATAAAAGTGTGTGTTAATGTCTACTCAATATCCCTCACAATGTATTTTTCCAGCACTCACGGCTGCCTTCTTGGCTACTAGGTTTTCCAAACCTTTTCACATTCATGCCAAAGGAAAAATTGGCAAAAAGAAATTATTTAGTTCTCAACAAGGTTTGAACCCACACCCATGCACATACCAAACCAAGGCCAAACCATTCAACCAATCCAGATTTCATGATAACTCTTACAATTCTAGGAATTTATCATCACCCCATGCATTCAATATATAAACACACAAAAACGCATAATTTAAATAACACCCAAGTGGCACACATAGGACTCGAACCCAAGTCCTCACACACAATAAAATACTCTCAACCACTTGAGCTAGTACTTTTCCATGTCATAGTTCCTCACATTAACTGCTTTAAATGTTTCTATTACCCGCCATAATTAAATAATTATTTAAATAACTATTTAATTTTCTCGGGTCTTACATTGATATTTTGTACTGGCTTTTTTTAAGGCCTGTAACATGGAGATTTTATTTGGTTTGCTTTGAAATGATTCTGATGCTGATAAACCTAAATTTGAAGTCCTTACCCAAGACCTTCCCCTTCAACCCAATTTGTAAGCACCAATTTTTGTCTTACATTTTATCCAATATTACTATCTTCATATGATACTGTGATTTAATTTATGTTCACATATTTAGAGATATGATTGTGGCATGATAGTGTTGAGATATATTGAGTTGTGGGATGGTGAAACAATCTTTGATGAAAAAAACTTCCCCGCATACACTTCTATAAGTGCCTTTTATTGAATTTCGTTTTGCTCTCATGGTATTCACTCGTTATAATTTCATTTACTTTATTCCATACCGCAGGAACAACTTCAAGCACTCAGGCAACATTACATATGTGATTGGTTTATGGATCCCGAAAATATTCATCGGAATTACTTGCTCCAAGTTTTAGATGTATATAAACGTAAATAGTTTTTGTTGAAAACAATTGTAAAATATGATTCGAATATGACAATTGTCATTCAAACATTTCACTTTTGATTATATATGTATTAGGGAGGGAAATATTTATCCTCCTGTGCTTTCCATAGCCGTCCACATTAATTTGGTTCCAAAATTCAGTGGTGGTTACTAATTAATGTTTGTAAACTTTCATCTTACTTTGGAAAACGTTAAAGGAAAATTGTATCCCAAATTCAATTACAATTAATTTTGTAAGAATAAAATGGTAATTGGAATAAAGTTCCTTTTCTTTTTTGCAAATTAATTTTACGAAAAAAATATGTGGGTTTCATATTAATTGTTCTGTACATGCAACTTCACTTAAAAAATGTAGCAGGGTTGTTTTCCCAGGAATGCCCTAAGATAAGGTTTAAAATAAGTGGAATGTGGACTGTCCCTATTGTGCATAGGTGGCGTTTTCCCTTTTATCGAGGGCTGAAAAGTTGGTCCATCACTTGTCAAATATGTTACTTTTTATCTCGTGCATTAACTCGTACGTGGGTTACAACTTAATTCGCTTCGAATTACAATGTAGTCTTAAGACTGATCCAGGTTAGTATACATATGAATGTTAATTCAAGAAATAATGGAATGGTAAAAATGATTATATGAAACGTCTTCCCAAATCCACTTAAGTTCATACACATGTTGGTGTGGCTCCCTTTCAATGAAATCAATGATGATAAGTTTTTATTGAAATGTATTGAATAAAAAATATCCTCGAAGTGGATCATGCATTGATTATAAAATCAGTTGGTCAATGTACAATGAAGAAATCATCCATTCAAGTGTTAAATGTTTAATACGAAAGACTCATTCACCATACCTATGGCACAACAAAAATTACAATCATGTTTAATCCAAAAGAGGACCAACCCATGGCCACATGTTCTAAATACTCCGTACAAAATAATAAATTTGTGGACAATTCAGAGATGTCATTTATAGACACATGTTTCATGTAACGATGTTTGTTGATGCCATTTCATTTTCAAGTGCCCATGTCATCAAAATAAAAGACCAAACCATCGTCATTCCTGCAAAAAAATTATTTAATGAGTGTTGGGTGAATCTGGATACTAAATTTTCTCTTAATACCACAAATAAGAACGCCATGCATAAGTTATTTTACTATACCTAAAAATTTGTTCCTTGTGACACATTTTGTGTTTGATGTGTAGTATTTTGAATTGAAGTCAAGAGGGAAACAAATCCACTACACTGGACGTGTTCAAACTGCCAAAAAAAAATTAAGTAAAATTACTATATGTTGGCAAAAGCAAATACAAGTCTAAATGCTGAAGCAAGATTTTGATGATGATAAAAGAAGCCTAAAAGCCATCTGGAAGTCAATATGAAGAACATGTGTTGTTATGTATAAAGCTATCTTGTAAAGTGTAATTAGAATAGTTATAATCAATACGCAAAAAGCAAATTCTGGTATTTCTCGAAAAATCAAAGTGATAATCGGTTATCACTTAGGATAATCGATTATCCTGAGCTGAGTTAATTTTTTCACGAAAAGCACTGGAATAATCGATTATCACCTCTGATAAATGATTATCTGTTCAAAAATTTGTTTTCAAAAAACACACTAGAATAATCGATTATCAATTGTGATAATCGATTATCTTGGTCAGTTGGGCGCGACTATTCAGCTTTTGACCTAATTTTCAGAACCTTTATTTAAGGAACATTAGAGTTACTTCTAACTTACCTTTTTGAGAAGGTAGAGTGCTAATGCTGTGACTGCAAGAGAGTTCTCTTAGTGTTCTTAAAAGAAGCTTTGAAAAACCTAGTGTGGGTAGAGCGATAACTTTTCCTGAGAGGTTTTCTAGGAGATTGAGTGCTGCTGCTGTTGCTAGGAAAGCTAAGGTCAAGGTTCTCTGTGTGATTCAGAGAAAGGTGTTCATTGCTTGTGTGTTCAAGAGAGGTGTTTTCTTTCCTTACTCTTTTTATTATCTGATTGTAAATCTGATATTTGTTAGTGATTTAGTTAATCTTGTTTTTGAGAGATTAACAACTGGACGTAGGGTCTTTTGATCCGAACCAGTATAAATACTTGTGTTCAATCTTCTTCTCTATCTCTTTGTTTCATCTACTATTATGTTTAAAGGAATTAATATTTGATTTAATTGATAAAATTTTGGAAAAATTTTAAAGTATTAATTTTACCACTTAAAACCAATTCACCCCCCTCTTGGTTTTTGTTCAAACGCTTAAACATTTCGCTGCGCGATACCAACAATTGGTATCAGAGCTTGCTTTGATAGTTGTTCAAATTTTTCGAAAATGGTTGGACAAAATCAAACTTTTGTTGAGGGTGCGTCTATCAACAAACCTCCTCTATTTACTGGTGAAAATTATCCTTTCTGGAAAGTTAGGATGCAAATTTTTCTGGAATCTGTTGATAGAGGTATTTGGGATGCTGTGTTAAATGGTCCATTTGTTCCTGTTAATATTGTAAATGATGTGCAGGAACCAAAGCCATTCTCGCAATGGACAATAAACGAAAATAGACGCGCTCAGTATGATGTAAAAGCTAGAAATATAATTTCATCAGCCTTAACCCTAGATGAGTTTTACAAGATCTCAGTCTGCACCAGTGCACAAGATATGTGGGAAATATTGCGTGTAACTCATGAAGGAACAGACAATGTGAAAAGGACACGCAAGAACTCCTTGATTCAAGAATACGAAATGTTTCGGATGCAACACGGAGAAACTATCTACGATGTGCAGAAACGATTCACACACATTGTCAATCATCTCACAGGTCTAGGTAAAACTCTTGATACTGATGAATTAAATATAAAAATTCTTAAATCTTTGAACAGAACTTGGCAGCCGAAGGTGACAACCATCACAGAGTCACAAAATCTTGCGACAATGACGATGGCGGCCCTATTTGGAAAGCTGAGAGAGCATGAGCTTGAACTGGGCAGACTAAATGAAGAAGAAGATATTGGAAGAAAGAAGAACATTGCCTTCAAAACTGAAGTGGTTAAAGGCAAAAAGCAAAAGGAAGAAGATGATTCAGATGACGATGAAACTCTTAGTCTTATGATTAAGAAGTTTACAAAATTCATGAAGGCCAAAGGTAAAAATCAATTCAAGAACAACAAGAAGGATAATCAAGGATCATCCTCAAATTTTAAATGCTACGGATGTGGAGAATCTGGACATGTCAAGGCTGATTGCCCAAATTCAAAGAAAAGTGAAGAGAAGAAGGGCAGAAAATTCTTTAAAAAGAAGGCATACAAAGCATGGGAAGACAATGCCTCAAGCTCATCAAATTCTAGCGATTCTGATAATGGAGAAGCAAATCTATGTTTGATGGCTAATCACGATGATTCTGACAGTGAGGTAAATTCTACTTGCAATGAAAATGAGTATGATGATTTGTATGATGCTTTTCAACAATTACTTCTTAAATCTAGTAAATTGGATAATGCTCATAAAAAGTTAAAATCTGATTTTAAAGATTTGCAAAGTAAATTTGAAAAATCTCTTGAAGAAGAAGAATTTCTAAAAAATAAAATTTCAATACTAGAAAATAAAGAAAAAGAAACGGTTGAATGTGCTTCATGTAAAAGTTACATGTTTGATATATGTATTTTGGAGAAACATCTTGAAGATGCCTTAGAAAATAAAAATTGTGAAAAGTTTGATCTCAAGAAAAATCCAAATAAGTCCAAGCATGCTCATAATCATGATTTAAAAAATAATACTAAAAGAACTCGTAGAGTTTGGGTAGAAAAAGGAACATCTCATTCTATGAATACATATGCATGTACTGCTACATGTTTTTATTGCATGAAAAAGGGCCATACTTCAAACAAATGCAATATTAAACATTTTGGTGTTCCAAATGGGAAGTATGATTGGGTGCCTGTTCATAAGTAGATATTTTTCTTCTAACCCTAAGGACCCAAACAAGTTGTTGGGGACCTAAATGAATTGTTTCCTTATTTTGCAGATGACTTCTAAATCCAGAAGATCAATGTGGTATCTTGACAGTGGTTGTTCAAGATACATGACTGGAGACAAAAAGAAGTTTAAGAACTTTAAAAGAAAGGAACAAGGATTTGTCACTTATGGGGATAACAACAAGGGAAAAATACTTGGAACATGTGATGTAGGTGGAAGAAATACTTTTGAGATCAAGGATGTACTGTATGTGGAAGGACTAAAGCACAACCTTATCAGTATAAGCCAATTATGTGATAAAGGACTCAAAGTAATATTTGAGAGTGGCTACTGCACTATTCATCAAAAGGACTCCAAATAAGTAACCTTAAAAGGTATGAGACACAATAACATTTACTTGATTGATCTTGATACTGCATCATCTAGTGATATAACTTGTTTGGTTGTTAAAGAAGAAAATCCTTGGTTGTGGCATAAACGAGCTGCTCATATTCACATGCAACAATTAAACAAACTAATTTCTAAAGAATTAGTAATCGGATTGTCAAAAATAAAGTTTGAAAAAGATAAACTATGTGATGCATGTAAAAAAGGAAAACAAGTAAAATCTTCATTTCATTCAAAAAATGTGATTTCTACATCAAAGCCTTTAGAACTTTTGCATATGGATTTGTTTAGTCCTTCAAGGACAAAAAGTGTTGGGGGAAATTATTATGCTCTTGTTATTGTTGATGATTACTCAAGATATACATGGACCTTCTTTCTCACATTAAAAAGTGAGGCCTTTAAAGCTTTTAAGAAATTTGCAAAAGTAATTCAAAATGAAAAAGATTTGAAAATTAAAGTTTTGAGAAGTGATGATGGTGGAGAATTTTAAAATGAATTATTTGAAAACTTTTGTGAAGAAAACACAATTATGCATAATTTTTCTGCACCTAGAACTCCTCAACAAAATGGAGTTGTAGAAAGGAAAAATAGATCTTTAGATGTTTTTGGTCTTAGGTGTGTCTTTCAATCTGTTGAATGGTTTTTCAACAGGTTAAAATGTCTCTTTTAGTCTGTTGAATGGTTTTTCAATAGGTTAAAAGGTTGGCTGTAGTAGTTTTAAACTGCAACAAATTCAATCAGTTGATTTAGTTTTTAATCGACTGATTTCACTTAAGTCAAGTGAAATCAACCGATTGATTTGACTATAAAACCTGTCATTTTCGGAAGAGAGGTTTGTTGATCATTTTAAAGCACGAATTTGTTCTGGAAACTTGTGGAAACTCTCTCCTTCGTGATCATATGTGTTGCAGCTGTTGAAGATTGATCTTGGATCAATTCTTGGAGCTTTTGGCTTGGTTTAAAGCTTTGAGAAAGTGGTTTGTGGTAGGATAGGTTGTGCTACCACTGAGGTTTGATCTTTCTCAAGCTTTTTGTGTGTGCCTGGTGGTTTTCCAGGTCTGCAACAGGGTTCTTGCTGTGCTGGTGTGATTCTTGTGTGATTCAATAGTCTTTTGTGGTGTTTTTGCATATTTTGGAAGTGTAAGGGTGGATACTTTGTAAATCTTTTGAAATAGTTCAAAGTCAAGCTCAGGTTGCTTTGACAAACTGGATGTAGCTCAGGTTTGAGTGAACCAGTATAAAATTTTGTGGTGTCCTCTCTTCTCTAACCTTTCTCCTTGCATTTTCATTTTAAAGTTTAAAGAACTTGTGCTTTAATAATCTTTTTCATGTTCTTGCATGTTTTCATAGCATTTGCAGCATTGAGCATGTTTACATAATCATTTGGAACCTATCTTGATCATTCTTGTGCATTGTTCTTGGTTTAAAATTCAAATTCGCATTTTTGCATTTTTCCCAGTATTTCAGTCGACTGTTTTCTTGTTTCAATCGATCGATTATACTAGAACAGAATCTGTTTAGTAAAATCAATCAATTAACTCTATTTTTGATCGATTGAAAGTGTACAGTTAAGTATTGTTTGCATCTTAACTTAGTAATCTATTTGATTCAATTAAAGGTGGTTTTTAGCTTGCAAAGATGGCCTAAATTTTTTTAACTAGCCAATTCAACCCCCCCTTCTTGGCTTTTCAACCATTTCAAAACTAACAATTTGTGCTACGATTCAATGTTGAGTTGGTAAACCAAATAATGAAAATTAATAGTGTCATGTGAATAATTATTTAGTGTTAAGGAAACTACTTAATTGAATGAGGATGTCCTTGTGTTCAAAATCTTACAAAGAAAAAGACACATAGTTGTATACAAAAAAACACATTGATACTATGGTATTGAGATGACATTTGAAATGTTCTTTCGTGGTATGATTCAACATTGAGTTGGTCAACCAAATAATGAAAATTAATAGTGTATTGGAAATATGGTTATTTTAAGTTCGGTAGAATATAATAAATTCTTTATTAACAAACAATAAGATAACAAAAATCATTGGATTTATGTTCAGCAGAAATTAGCTTTCTTTTTCAGACTTTTTGGACCAAATATAAAGTCCACAGTGAAATACTTGTTTAGGAAACAATAATGGTTTTCTGCCAACATGGAATGTTAGTGGCCTTAACTGAATTTACCTTTAGTAGTAAGTGTTTTCGTATTTCAGACTTTTTGTACAAAATAAATTGCAGTGTGACATACTTGTTTGGGGCAAAATTAATGTTTTTCTGCAACCATGTTCTAAATTTCATGCACATTAGACAAGCCTATAATGGTAAAAACGTATATGGAATTACCTTTAACACTAATTGCCTTCTTGTTTTAGACTTTTCATACAATATAAAATCCAGAGATTCTTCTTTACAAGTGAGATTCTTCTTTGCAACACCAATAATGCTTTTCTGCCAACATAAAATGTCATTGAGTTTTTCAGTTGACTTAGTTTTAATTTGAGTGCACGTTAACTAACCATAAAATTATAAAAATAGTAATTGGACTTCCCTTCAGCATTAACGACCTTCATCTTTCAGACTTTTTGTACAAAGAAAATCCCATTGACATGTTAATTTCGGAAATATGGTAGCCCTTATTTTACCATATTCATAAGGACAAATTAATAATATTTACATATATAAGGCAGTTATACACCTAAAGATGTTATCCTAATCTTAAATGTTTAGCGACTCTCCTATGAATTCTTGGTTGACTACTAATGTTAATAGAATTGCTTCAGGATATGCTAAGACTTGACATGGTTCTCTATCTCTCTTTCTTGACATGTTTCTTTGCCTTTCATCTGACATTGCCATATAGTTGAACCTACGCCAATTATTTTTCATTCACTAAATTACAGAGTTATCAACAGTTGCCTTTATAATAATCAACATTATAAATTTAAATATAAATAATTTTAAACTATAAAAAAGTACTTTTTTTACTAAATACCAAATAAAAAGTAAAAGCTTTGACTTTTTTTATTCATCAAAAGAAAACCTTTTAAATATATTTTTATCTTACCTGCATAAAGAATTTATGAAGCATTAAATTAAAATACATTGAAAGATTTAATAATTAAATGAAACTAATATAGAATTTTTATTAAAAAAGCATCCAATATCTTAATTATGCAATAATTTTCTTGTACACAAAGTATTATTAATTGAAGATAGGATTCAGAGCACACGAGTTCAATTTTTAAAGTTTAAGCAATGAAGCAAAGCTCATGTGAATCTAACCCAAGTAACAAGGTTCTCTTGTCCACTTGATTGTGACATATCCATTAGTTTCCTTCCTGTCAACAATTCCAGCAAGACTCAACAACCCCATAACTTGAGATATTCCAAAACTCATAAAATTGCAACTTCGAGTTATAGGATCATACAAACTCGTATGTCATGCAAGTGATTGTTTGGTTTCCTATTTTTTATCAAATACATTTTCTAATATCCTCCTTTTGGGCAAGTCCAATATTCTTGAAAAATGTCAAACAAAATAAGAAACATTTGTCGTAAAAGAACCTACATCACGCCATTCCACATTTTATTAGTTAATTCTAATTCCACAAAAAAATAGAATGTCTTACCTTGGACAAACCTAACTCTGATTTGGAAGAGAAGCAAATGAAAAATTGCCTGAATTTTTTCCCCAAAATTTTCTCAACCTATAAGCATAAAAAACTATTTCATGAGTGAAGATAAAAAAACCATAGGTGCATTTAGAAATATTCACAATTCCCAAATAGAACATAACAACAAATTTAGAATTTTAGATCAACAAATTCCAATCCTTGAGCGAAAATAAATGTTACACCTGATGAATTCAAACATTCAAAATATGCTCACAGTACAATCTAAACCGTGTCAAATAATCTCTAAGGAAGCCTTTCCATTTAGTCAACCTAGTGGAATCATTATCAAGTTGGATCAAGAAGTAGACATAAGAAATACAAACAATAACAACAACCAACTAGATCAAGTTGTAGATAAAAGAATCTTATTTTAATAGTGAGGGAAAATGAGTCAACAAATGGTGTCAATTACAATAATGATACAGATTCCTAGCTTTACAATTTGAGTTAACAATGGGCAGGTTTTTGTAGGGTACTAAAGTGTCTCTACTCCTCATAGGTTTTAAAGAAAATAAGGGCACATAACAGTAATGATCTTCATGCAAACAGAAACCTCAATTTCCATGCTCACACGCAATGGATTCCTGTACAAATGAACCCAATGTATGCGATTTGTGCGGGTTCTCATTGGATTCAAATCACATGGTCATGTTAATTTAAAATACACATAAAATGGAAAGCTCAAATGGGACCACAACCCAATCATAGTAGATACCTCAGTTTCATATCAATAGTAAAACTGTAGTCCATGACCTCTGAAAAATGATGCGACAAAAAAGTTGAAACTTAACAACCATTCACAACCATAAATGAAGAACTTACTACCAACAAAGGAACAACTTTGATTGCTCTGAGTAGGTGACTAGTGACCTATGACCTTGACAAAAAAGGAAGGCAAAACCGTTCAGTCTTCTTTCAAATGCTCCTCTTCAAAACCAAACCAAATTTGTAAATGCTTGGTGTGGGTTACCATTAAGCCAAGAGGAATGACATAAAAGAATGCAAAAGCGATAACTAGTGGCCACAAACCTATCTTCTTTAAAAGGATAACTAATGATGATAGCCGAACAACTTTCTCAAGCACCGACCACAATTCTCCCTTGCTTTATTAAGTGTTGGGTGACCACAAAGGTGAGAAAACATATTTCACCACTTGGCTTCCTTTCTTTGGAGAAAACACTTCCTTTTTTTCACACATACTCTAGACTTCACCACCACTCATAATTGCCACATCACAAGGGTTAAAAAAATTCATAAAACTTAAAAGGAAAATAATATAGTAACAAGAAAAAAGTGACAACTTCTCTCACTATCTGATGTGGTAAGGTTTTTTTAATTTTAATTTTTTTACACAATTTCCACGTTGGCCATGTTTTTGAAAGAAGTGCGAGAGAAAGGGAGGTTTTTGTTGTTCGTGTGAAGAGTGGAGAGTGGTTACACTGTGTTGCAGAACTAATCAAGTGGAAAAACAGTTACCATGGTTTCGTCTTCTACTTCCTCTGAAGTTCTTAATCTTCCCTTGAAGGTCATTACTTTCCTCTGAGCTTAAACCCCACTATCTTCTTCCATTCACCGTTCGGTGTGTTTGTTGGCGACGCTTTAGTTGGTGGAGAAGGTGTGGGTTTACGGAGTGGTGGAAAATTTTTGTGGGTAGTTGATGAGTCATTATTTTCTTCCATTCCACTAGCCTTTGTGTACCCATTAGACAGTTGTTCAGTGCTTAATTGTTCATCTTTAGAGTGTTTTTCATCTGTTGGGCTTTATTGGGCCACTGTTTTGAATTTGAACTAATTTCACATTATTTGGCCTAATTTTTGTTTTTAATTATTTTTAGGTATTTGGGTGAAGCAATTTTGGAGCTTGGACGTCAATATTCAGTTGAAGAGAGTCGCCACATCATTTCCATGTCATTTCCACGTCAGCAAAGTCAATGGGTCAACATTTGAGGCCCAGAGTGGCATTTTTGTAATTCTGCAGCTCATAATGGCAGTTTCGTAAATATGAGTGACAGGGGGTGAAATGACTACGCAAATTAGGTCTGCATGGAGGAGGAGCCGCTACTTCATCTTCTCCATTCTCTCCAACTCCATTTTTTCGTGCTCCAAGCTTCCATGGATGTCCCCTCTTGCGGTTTTTCACGTTTTTAGGTCATTTTTACCGTTTTTATGCACATTTGACAGCACCCATTGAGGGTTTTGCGTTTTGATTTCGTTCTACATTGGGCAGCTCCTTTTGTGATTTCATTGACTTGGAACAATACCCATTCATGGGTTTTTTACATTTATATATGATAGCACCGTTTTGCATTCCATTTAAGCTTTGAAATCTCTATTTTTGCTCTTAAATTGCGTTTTCAGATTTCATAAGTTAGGGTTCTTGGTTCTGTTTTTGTGATACCAGTTTTGAAGTGTTTAATTGCTCATTTCCATGTCTAGCTAAATTCTTGTAATGACTCCTTGATGAAAAATGCAATGAAGCTTTGAGGTTGTGCTTGTTTTGTGAAATCTGCCATATTTTTGTTCTGAATTCGTGGAATGCATGTGGTGAATCTGTTAATGCTTAATTTACAGAGTAATTACATACGTTTTGGTTAAGATATGTTCATGCTTAATGTATGTAGCTTGGCTGTCACGAATTTAAGGAGTGTGCATTACTTAATTGCATAATGAAGCTAGATTGTAATTTTCGCTTAGTGAATTATTATCTAGTGGATTGAGATAAGGCAGAGTTGGTGTTAATTTGGTGGCCTATGATAAGTGAAATTGCGTTTGAATCAAGGATATCAATACGGTTTTAATCACTGTAGCATTTAATTTAATCTGTTGATTAGCATTCTGAATCTGTCTGCCAAACCCCCCCTTGTGTTATTGTTGTGTTCATCTGGAAATTTCGCTTTGAATGAAAATATTGGTCGTTGGGAGACGACTTGGTTCACTTTCATATACTGCATTTAATATGTTCTAATTTGGTGGGGTACGACCTCTATCAGTAGTTCTTGTTCTGAATCTTCGTCGAAAGGAGGCCTTTTTCCAGTAATGTAGTCAGTGGCGTGGATATTTCAAGAGTTGCATTTCAATTTGGTGTTCGATCAGTTGTTAGAAGGTAAGTAAAACATTCGAAAGTGATTTTAGTTTGTATCTTTGGTTGTCTTCATGGGTTGTGTTGTACTTAGATTTTTGTGGGTGAAAGGATTTTTTTTTCGTTTAGGGTTGATCTTAATTCCATCTTCTAGCTTTCTGTTTAGACGAAGGAAATGAGGTTACATGTTGTGGTTGTTGTTGTTGGTTATAAATGTGATATTGCTTGGTGACTGCATTTTCGTTTTGGGTGGAAGGTGAATATGTTAATGATTTGGTTTTTGGTTAAAGCGAAATGGCTGGGAAACAAAAAAGAAATTCTTCATCAGAAAATTTGGAGAAGGATGTGAGTAAAGGAAAGGCATCATGGAGTAGAAAGAAAGTATATGTGAGTGATGCCAAAGCTTTTGATAAGAAAAGAGGTAAGTTAAATAATGAATGAATTTATGCATTACATTTGGTATATTTGTGATATTGTTTACATTTGTGGTTATTGTAAGTTGAATTGTTTGGTTTTTTTTTTTAGGTTCACATTGAGCATCGATGCCAAATGAAATACATTGTTCAAGCAAATGCACTACTGAGTAATACTCATCGTGCAATACTTGAATTTACACCTTTTTCTTCTTGCCTACGGCTAAAGAAGGAGTTGAACATCAACTGTGCGTTGCTAAGAGAGGTCTTGAGTCAATGGGTTCCCAACGAGGAATCCATCCAAATTAGGCAACAGTTGGTTAAATTAAATTTTCAGATGTGAGTATATGTTTGGGGTTGAGTGCAGCAGGCAATGATGTTATTTTTGACAGTGACTTGTTCGGGGAAGTCGATTGCTTTTTCGTTCTAAGGATATAAAGATCATTCACATAATTGAAAGGATGCGTGTGGAGAGTGTTTGCCGACTTTATGGGCTTGTATGTCTTGTTGTTTTGTTTTTCCCTAGGACTTCTAGGACTCTGACAAACCTGCCTTTTAGGTTATTAGATAACCTAGATAACATGAGGAAGTATCGGTAGGCCAATTATGTTCACAATTTCATCATTGCTTCTTTGAATCGATCATCCATAGTGTATAGAGAGAAGGAAAATGAGCACACTATATTTGTGTCCGGTTCAGTCATTGTGGTTCAGGTACATGTTTTTTCAATTGTAATAATTACAGTATGTCTTAGTTTTTTGACATGTATTAATAATGTGAAATTTGTTGAAGGTATGGGCTTGTCAGAGGCTTTCTTTGGGAGATATAATTGGTACAGTTATGTTCCCTAGATATTTGTCTTAGCCGTTGCTGAGAATGCAGGGAGAAAGAATCATGAAGTGTTTTGAACGCAATCAGGTGCATTATGTTGTATATATTTTTGTGCATTTAATTGAAATACCGTGTATAATTGCCAACCTATATGTATTGATTTGCTAAGTATTTGTGTATTGCTAAGTATGCATTGTATAACTACGAAGCCATTGTTATTGATTTTCAAATTAGGTAATCTAGAAAACTATGATGGTGGTAGTTCATAAATTGGAAGTTTGGGTTTATCATTTCATTATTTGGCACTTAGCATAATTTGGCATTGGATTAGTGGAATATATTGAGTGCATTTAGAAAATGAAGTATTTGGTTATATAGTATTACATATTTGCGAACCCATGTAATATTATTTGCACATATGCCTTTAATTGTAATTTGATAAGAGCAGGTTTAATTTGCCTTCAATGTATTTAACTACAAACCCCTGTGTTTGGAAATGCAAATCCATGATATGTGATATGAACAACTGTATTTTTTGTTTTTGTTTCCTAATAACTTTTACTTGGGATTTGGAACCAAACTCTGTGTTGGTGTAGGTTCAAATGGATTAGGAATTAACCCAGGAGGAAATGAACCTTCCTATCTTGGTTGATGAGGCACGTCCAATGGAAAAAAAAAAGAAAACATAATTGCTGGACAAGTTGAATGCTAATGCAAAATTGCTACTGAAATTGAAACAAGAATTGGAGAAGATGAAAATAAATTTTCACAACAAGGTTGGAGTAGACGGTTGATGAGGACCATAGTGCTGCTTGTGATGTAGTTCAGGTCAATGGTGGAAGAGATAATGATCAAGAAATTAATGTTGAGGAGGGCCACATTGAGTTTGACAACACTGGTGGTCCAAAACCCCTAACAATTGGTGAATGAGCGCCAATTGATAGTGAGTAGATGTTGCCTGCTGCAACCAATGCAATTGCTGAAGTTGTTGAAATTTGTGGAGCATCAACATTGCATAATGACGACATTGGTGCAACAGCTGTGTCTATAAGTGCTGAAGGTGATGGAACTCCTGAAGCACAAAATTTAGGCATTGAGGAGACAACTGGTGGTCTAGAGACAAGTGTTCAAGCTGTCACCATTGGTGGACATGCAACTAGTGTTAGAGCCTCAATCAGTGTTGTAGGTGCAACTAGTGTTGGGCTTGCCAGAACTACTGCAACAGGCATCAATGGCGAAGATGGCAGATCTGCTGAAGCAGCCTTGAGCACTAAACCTCGAATTACCCCTAAAGCTACCCAAACTACTGAAGAAGAAGAAATTTACAAAGAGCATAAGGTCGGTGATGATGCCACTTTAAGTGACGATTTTGCGATAATTGTTGAGGCACTAGCCTTTGTTTCCTAGTAGTTAGGCACTAGCCTTTATTTCCCAGCAGTTAGGCGATCTTGAAATGGTCATTTCAACATTTTGTATTTTAGTAGGAAGGTTGTAACACATGAATTTTGGTGCATATTTGTCATCAAAAAGCCCATGCATCCCTTTCTGAAGTTACAGATGCCATCTTGAAGGAAGAAAAGGTAATGGACAGTGAAGTAGGTGATGACAACCTGATCGCCTAGCCATTGTTCCTTAC
>Ga0214543_1008878_pt1 | contig 16110 bp, 8 predicted proteins | sample CNSS2metaG_FD_160094 | JGI IMG/M metagenome (GOLD analysis project Ga0214543, IMG submission 160094) | Root nodule microbial communities from cowpea collected in UCLA plant growth center, Los Angeles, California, USA - CNSS2 | ecosystem: Host-associated > Plants > Roots > Nodule | place: USA... | reverse complement strand
TCCCTTCGTCCATGTTTTTGTTGAAAAATCTCAAATAGGTCCTAAGATTTTTTTTAGTCTCAATTAGGTCCATATTTTTGAAAATGTGTAACAATTAGGCCCATTCCGTTAGTATAGAGTTAACGGTATTCAGGATATGCCACGTGTCAGCTTCTCATTTTTTTGAATTTTTGAATTTTTTGTTTAATTTTTAAATTTTTTTTTGAAAATTATTCATGCCACGTGTCACATCAATATTGTGCCACGTGTCAAGTCAGTAAGGTGACACGTGTCAAGTCATTGTTTGATTCTCAATTTGGTCCATATATTTGTTATATTAATTATATTTCAGTCCATTTTTTTTTTTAATTTTCAATTTCATCATTTCCAAATTGAGATCAAATTTAACTTTTATATAAATTTTATAATGATATTTTTATTAAAAATTTTAATAATATTAAGTTTATTTTATATTTTGTTTTAAAATTTTAAAATATTTATTTTAACTTGTTACAAAATTGTTTTAAATAATTTATATATAAATGTTGGAGTTGGTTTAAAATTAACAATTTTATAAATTTAAATATAAAATTTTAAAACAATTTTGTAAAAAGTTAAAATAAATATATTTAAAAAATTTTTAAAAAATGGACTGAAATGTAATAAAAATAAAAAATATATGGACCAAATTGAGATTCAGACAATGATTTGACACGTGTCACCTTACTGACTTGACACGTGGCACAATATTGACGTGACACGTGGCATGAATAATTTTCACAAAAAAATATTCAAAATATTCAAAAAAAAAATTTAAAAAAAAATAAAAATTTTTTAAAAAAATTCAAAAAAGTTCAAAAAAATGTGGAGCTGACACGTGACACATCTTTAACATCGTTAACTCTATACTAACGGAATGAGCCTAATTATTACACATTTTAAAAAATATAGACCTAATTGAGACTAAAAAAAATCTTAAGACCTATTTGAGATTTTTTTAAAAAACATGGACCTATTTTAACCAAGAAAAAATAAGCAAGTAAAAAATATATGAGAAAGATTAAACACCGATGAGTGAGATAAAATGAAAATGAATGAAGTACGTATCATGTGCAAAGAGGATTTTAAAAGTGTATAGAGAAATACAATATGTTCGATTATGAATATATTCTAAAGTCTCCAAATTGACGTTTTTCTTTTTTTTTTGAATTGCTAGAACAAATATCCCCATATGTTAAATTTTAAAGGTGTTTTTGACAAAAATAGAAAATTGGTTCAGAGGACACTGTGAAATTAGAAGGAGATTACAATACAATTATCTAAAAATATTTACTTTCTAATTTGAAGATCCCAGATCTTCACAATTCGAATTAAAAAGATATTTATGAATGAAAAAATCTTACTCAATTTAATGACTAGCACTTTGGAGTGAAACAAAAAGAAGAAGAAAAAAGAAGAAACTAATGTCTACTAAAAAAGCCATCATCAATATTGTTTTTTTTTAATTGAAAATAATGTCACTTTTACGTCAAGTAATTTTTTTTAGGTAACTATGACTTGTTATATATATATATATATATATATATATATATATATATATATATATATATATATTTGTGTCCAGACGGACCAAGAAAACTACACGGTCAAGACTGTCTACACATAACTTCACAAATAAAATTACTAAGTATATAACCAATCAAGCAGAAACATATAGTGGAGCAGGTCGCCTACTTCAAAGAATAAGACGTAATAGGTTGATAACACTAAATTTAGAATATTACAGACAAGACCCCTGGTATCAACAAACACTAACACAGGGCTTGGGCCAAGCTTAGGCCCACCTAGAATTCAAGTATAGGCCCAGTCCATAAAGGTGACAACCACAATTAATGATTCTATAAATACACGTGGACCCTAACAATTAAGGATTATGCTTTCATTAATTCCCTAATCCAAGATTTGATTTTGAGAGACTTTTTTGGCTCACTCGATGTCATGTACAAACCAAGAAGGAGCCAACTCGAGAGGATGAGGATTGAGGTAAGGCATTGTTTGTGTTCCTAATATCTATTATTTGTTTCCACATAAATATATATATATATATATATATATATATAATTAAATAAATAAAAAATTAGTATACATTTTTTAATTTTGTCTTTTTGTAAATAATATTTTTTAAATAAATAAATAAATTTATTGATATTATATTTTAATTGATGTTCTCTTTTTTAATTCAATTATATTTTTCGATTGATTTTTATTTTTAAATTTAATTATTTTTAAAAATTAAAAGAAATTTTTATAATAGAAAATTATTTATAAAATAAATAAAAATTATTTATAATACAATTATGAAAATTATTTATTTTTATAATTATAATTTTATTATTTTTAGATTACTATATATATATATCATAAAAATATCATTTTCCTAAAAATATATAGAACATTAGTCAACTCGTTTAGTACCTCTCACCTCCAAATTTGCGGGACCCATCTATTTTTGTTGAATTGAGTTCAAGGGGTAATTATGTAAATTACTACTGTTTCAAATAAAGAAAAAGTAATCAAGAAAGAAAACTGAAATATGACGGAACAGAAGAGAGTATAACACAAGCGCATACCTTTCTTTCTGATTTATTTTATTACGTAAATATAAATATAAGCAAATATTCATGCTTTTACAGTTCACTTTATATCTGCACTTTATTTTGTTCTGAATTCTTCTTCTCTGTTTCCTCCTTCCTTCCTTTCGTTTTCTTTTTCACATGTGTATGCTTTTCTACTTAGTTTCCTTTCTCCCTAGAAATTCTTTCTCTGAATAAGCTTCAACAATGGCTGACATTACCCACCCGCCAATGGAACAGCTTCAGGACCTCGAGTACTGCATAGACTCCAATCCTCCATGGGGTATCTTGTTTTGTTCCTCTTTCTCCCTCATTATTGGGTTTGTTTGTTTTCAACTTTCCACACACAATCCACACTCATGCTAAACTCATAAAGGGTCCCTTCTCTTTCAAACTTTCTTATTTAACTCCTCTTTTTACACTTTATTTTTAGTTTCAAATGTTCCTTTCCATCCCAAAACAAGAGTTTGTTAATGTGACCTGTGTAAGCTTTTTTCTTTTTTCTATCTGCGAGCTCCTTGACGACGCTTCTTTAGGCAAATTGATACCTTTTACGGTAAAGAATTCCAATGGTTTGAAGAAATGATTGAAAGCTCTTTGCTTTACTTGAATTGAAGCTCTTTCGTGTGTTGCGGTTTTCTGTGATATGTCACTGAACGTTTGTTAGAAGTGTAAGACTACGCTGTTACGTTAGTTCCGAAAATGTGGATTTTCAGTTCAAAACTTTATGTTGTCATTTAGATAGAGTGAGACTCTGCACTTTTCTGTTACACTGTTTTTAAACATGTTCTCCTTTTATTAGAACCTATTCTTCTTTCTGTTTGCCTATGATTGCTCAGGAGGTTATTCTTTTATTTGAAACAGTGATAAGTAATAAACATAACAAAATAAAACTAGTAATCGTGACATTATATGCAGTTACCATTATGCCCTGTCAATTTTTAAGACAATTTCTACTACTTCTCGAGTAACAATGTCTTTAAAGCAATAGCCCGACTTATACTAATGTATTATTTACACATTTATTTCAATGGGTTATCTGAAACTAGATAAGTTTGAGGAACATGATACGATGTAGTAATCACTTCTGCTACGATGGAATTAACTAATATATGATGATTTTAATTTTCATGACCTTCACGGACAGTAACTTCCTTGGAATTTGGATTCTACTTTTTCTCAGTTATGAGAAAAGAAGACAATTTTTTTGCTGTGGCATGATCCTCCGCTAATTATGTTGGTGTCCAACAGTTTTGTTCAAAAGACTTGTGCTTTCTTTAAGGTCACTCTCAGCTATTCACTACACGATGGAATTTTGAGATCCGTTTCTCAGCTGGTTTTTTAAACAGTTAGTATACCTATAGTAAGCTCCTTAATTTAGTTTTGCTTGTTGAGAATAAAATATATGTTTTTCTTCTTTCATTTGGTCCTTTGCTAAAAGAAAGAAGGTTTAATTTTTCTGATGACTCTACCGAAGACAGATCAATAGAATTTAAACGTCTTCAATTTTCAACAAGTGGGTATCTCTTAAGGCTACAGTGTTCATGAGAAGTGAGTATCTAGGGCCACTCCCGATTTTGAAAACTAATCCTTATTTTTTGTGCTAAAGTTGTAGACAAATTCTTCAGTGTTGGGGATTGTGATATTGCTATTGGTCTGATGTTCTGTATAATTTCAAGGATATATTTTGAAAGTTAAAATCTGCAGTTACGGGGTTGATTCTCATACATCTTAATTGTTGCTACCGAGAAATCAATTATCTATTACTTTTCTACTTCCCTCACTGAATAACTTTTATCGCAGTGGAAACTATCCTCTTAGCATTTCAAAATTATATATTGATGCTTGGCACAAGTGTGATGATCCCTTCGATGCTTGTTCCAGCAATGGGAGGAAGTTCTGTAAGTTGAATTTGTGTTATTGTTAGTTTAGATGTTCTTCATTCACAAAGTGACACTTAGACATGCATTTGTTCTGATCTACTTGGTAGGATCATATAATATTCATTCATTGTGTCTCAGTTTAGCATTTGGTCTTGTAGGATTTAATTTTTTGTCCAATTTTATTCTAAGCGGTTTTTTCTTTACATGTTAATATTTTGGAAGGGATGATATTTAGTAGGATCTACCAGTTCATGTGTAAATCTCTTGTTTCTTTTCATAGTAATTTGATACCGATTTTAAATGTTACTGATTTTGTTTCTTGTTGAAACAGGGTGACAAGGCACAAGTAATACAGACACTGCTTTTTGTTGCTGGTATTAACACACTTCTCCAAGCACTCTTTGGAACGAGACTTCCTGCTGTAGTTGGAGGCTCGTTTGCATATGTAATTCCAATTGCTTATATTATTAGTGACTCGTCCTTGCAGCGAATTAATGATCCTCATGAAGTTAGTTTCCTGCTCCATCTATTTATATTCTTTTTGCAGTTTGAAAAACAAATATATATATATATATATATATATATATATATACATGAACTTTGTTTAATCCATATTATGAGGTTGTAGATGACTGGTAGAATCCCATGATTTTAAGCATCATCTCTTGTTTAGGTTGAAATAGTCGTCTACGGATTTTGGATATGTGATGGATGACAGATATTCTGATAGAACTGATATATTCCACAACACTGTAAATTCTTCTTTATTGAACACAGGCTATTTTCCTATCAAAGTGACAGGAAGAATAACCAAGACTACAACGAAGGTTTACAAGAGATGCCAATGTGGTATTCTGAGAGACCTATTCTCAGCCCTTCCCAACAATTTCCTAAAACAAAAACAGACTAAAAAAAACACCAAAGCCCTTAACAGATAAGTCAGTTACAGTTATAATTTCTAACTGTTTCCGCTGTCTGTTTTTCCCTTCTTTTGTACACAATACCATATCATATTCTCTAAATGCCTTTTTGGGTCACAACCATTTCATAGGTCACAGAAGCCCGAATTTGATATTCTGCACTAACATCGGACAAAATAATTCAAAAGGGAAAATAGGAGGATTATAGTTGGGTATGTGTTAAGGGATTTTGCGTCTTTGTATGAATGGGTTAACCTTTTCATAACAATGGTATCAAAGCCTTGCAACAAATCCAATGTCTCGAATTCGAACCTTGGGGAGAAACCTACTCCAACAAAGGAGAGTTCCAAATTCACCAGGCTAGGCTACCAGCCCCAGCCTCTGAAGGAGGGGCGTTTGTTAAGGGATTTTGTATGAACGCGTTTTCTTAATACGATATGCCTATTGTTGTTGATAAACTCTGCAGTTACTTGACAGTATTTATGAATTTCATTGAATCCATATGACGAGTTTTAGATGACTTGTAGAATCCCAATACGATATGCCTATTGTTGTTGATAAACTCTGCAGTTACTTGACAGTATTTATGAATTTCATTGAATCCATATGACGAGTTTTAGATGACTTGTAGAATCCCAGGGTTTTTAAGCATCATGGTACTAGGTAAGTCCCAAATCATCAAACTTGACTTTAGTCTCAATATTTAATAGGTTTTCTGGTTTAAAATTATATGTTTCAGTGACATGTGAACAAGATGTTTGGATAGATGATTAGCAACCTGAACTAATTGTTGGGTTTTTAATAAACTTAAATGTATTAGCCATTATGGGTAACTAGCCGTTGTAAGAAACTAGCCATTGTGGGTAGTTAATGCACTAGTCGTTGGAGTTTAGGTAGTTAATGAGTTAGCCGTTTATAGCCGTTTATAGCTGTTTTTAGTACAACGGTCAGAAAATGTGACTCTATAAATTGTATTGTGTATTGTATGAATAAACAACAACAGCAAGAGGTGAATAAAGTTTTTTCACAAGTAGAGAGTTGTTGTCTACAAAGTGGTAACAAAGTGGTACTAAGAGCCAGTTAGCTTGAGTGTCTGAGTGGAAAAAACAAAGAGCTAGAGAGCTTGAGTGTTTGAAAAAAGAGAGCAACAGAGCTAAGTATTTGCGAAAAAAAGAGAGTGAGATGGCTAGTCTTACAAACAGTGTTTCCCTACCCAAGTTGACAAAGGCTGTCAACTATGACAATTGGAGTTTAAAAACAAAGGCTCTTCTTGGGAGATGGTTGAAGATGGTTTCGATGAACCAGCCAACACTACAGGTTGGTCAAATGCTTAATTGAAAGTGCTGAAAGAAGCATGTGTGAAGGACAAGGCAGCTTTGTACATCCTATACCAAGCTGTGGACGAGTCTAGCTTTGAGAAGATTGCAAGTGCTAAATCTTCAAAAGAAGTGTGGGACATATTGGAGAAGACATATAAGGGAGATGACCGAGTGAAGCAGGTGCGACTTCAAACACTCAGGGGCAAGTTAGAGAGCATGAGGATGAAAGAGACCGAAGGAGTAGACGAGTACATTACTCGAGTTGAATCGTGGCGAACCAACTTGCTAGAAATGGAGAGACGTTACCCGCTAGCCAATTTGTGGAGAAGATCTTGAGGTCATTGACAAACGACTTCGAGAATGTGGTGTGCGCGATTGAGGAGTCCAAGGACCTATCAAAGCTTACGGTTGAAGAGCTTGCAGGATCTCTTGAAGCACACGAACAACAAAAGAAGAAGTGGGAGCCACTTGATCAATTACTCCAAACGAAGATGTCAATTAAAGATGAGAAAGCTTAGAACACTCAAGGTCGAGGACGATATCGAGGAGATATAAGAAGCGGTCCTGGTGGTAGAAGCCAAGGACAAGAAGAGAAAGAACAATCCGGTCAACAAAATTGGCATGGAAGAGGACGAGGTCCATGGAGAGGAGGTCAATCAAGTAACTAAAATGTTGAGTGCTTCAAGTGTTGCAAGTATGGTCACTATGCAAAGGAGTGCTACTCAGGCAAGTGTTTTAGTTGTGGTAAGTCCAAACATTTTGCCAAAGATTGTGATCTGAAAGTAGAAAGGAAGAGAACCTCACAAAAGATGTTGAAGAAGAAGCGACATTGTTGATGATGGTGTGTAGCTCGGGAGTCGAGCATAAGCAAGTGGTGAACTCGGCAAGAAGACCGAGTAGCATGGAGAATTCAACAAGAAGGCTGAGTATAGTCGATAACTTGACAAGACAGTCAAGTAGTGTGGATAGCTCGGTAAGACAACCGAGTCGGTTGCATAGGATGGTGAGACAAGCAGATAGCCCACACAGGATGGTGGAGCATGTAGATACCCTGGACACCATGGTGGAGCATGAGGCCAACTCGGTTAACTTGGTGGAACGCCTACATAGCTCGGATAAGTTGGTGGAGCAAGTGAATTACTTAGATAGCTCGGTGGAGCACGTGAAAAGCTTTAGTAACTCAGAATTTGAAGAAGAGCTTCTAATCCAAAGGTTAGAGATTGTAAAACGAGACTAGCAACAAAGTATTGAAAAGGAGGTTAGAGACAATTTAATTCTACAAGCAAGCTTAGAGAGAAGAAAACAGGCTTTGCAAAAGTGGCGCTTGGAATTTGAAGAAGATGTTTCAAGTTTGCAAGAACAGTTACAAGTTGAGAAGGATCTGAGAGCTGCACTGGAGGTGCAAGATGAGAAGTGGCGACTTGAAATGGATGAAGAGATTGAGCACAACAATATGTGGGTGTGGTCTGATCTTTCAAAAGGAAGTCTGCCTATTGATAAGAACTTAGTTAACGACAAGTCGGCCACAAAGACAAAGAACCTAATGAGTAACAATTTGGCCAAAGAGAAGAACAAGTTTGCTAGTAAGAATGCAAAAGCTGAGAGAGTAGAGAACAAGTTAGCCACAGGGAAAGCGAAGTACAGGTCGACCATGAAGAAAGCGAAGAACTTAACTATTCATGAAAGGGACAAGCACAATGTGAGAAAAGTTATTACACGTTGGAAGTCGTGATGAAGAATAAAGGAACAAAGATGGAGAATAAAAGAAGCATTTAACTTTACGGGGAGTTTTGTTGGGTTTTTAATAAACTTAAATGTATTAGCCATTATGGGTAACTAGCCGTTGTAAGAAACTAGCCGTTGTGGGTAGTTAATGCACTAGCCGTTGGAGTCTAGGTAGTTAATGAGTTAGCCGTTTAGTTGTTTTTAGTACAACGGTAAGAAAATGTGACTCTATAAATTGTATTGTGTATTGTATGAATAAACAATAACAAGAGGTGAATAAAGTTTTTTCACAAGTAGAGAGTTGTTGTCTACAAAGTGGTAACACTAATTTGGGGATCTTCCATAAAATTAATTATGTTTTCTTTGAAATATACTTAAAATAATTTCTTATTTGGTGGGGTATTGAAAGAGATCTTGCAATCTGATTGGTTTGCAGAGATTTTTACGAACCATGCGAGCTATACAAGGAGCTCTAATTGTCGCCTCCAGTATTCAGATAGTCCTTGGTTACAGCCAAATATGGGGTCTTTTCTCAAGGTATTCTAGTTCCTTGAAGTGTGTTCGAAATTTGAAAATAGCAAAAAGAGTGTTCAAGCATTTATTATATGTATTTGTCCAGATTTTTCAGTCCTCTTGGCATGGCACCTATTGTTGGTTTGGTTGGATTAGGGTTCATTCAACGAGGATTTCCTGCGGTAGGTGTGGCTCAATCTATTTTATTTTTCATGGTTGTTTAACACTTGCAAAATGGTGTGGCTCAATATATTTTATTTTTCATGGTTGTAAACGCTTACAAAATGATCTAAAGGTAAATGTCTATCTTAGAACTCTAATACCATTTTGATAAGCATCTTAGCACTTGGAGAACTCACCTTTAAAAGTTAGCGGTTAAGAGAGGAGAATCAAATACTTGAATACTCCACTGAGCATCCCATACTATTTGATGTGGGGTTTAGGAACCCCATAATATCAAGGTTTAATCTAGGTTGTCTCCCTGAAAACATTGCATAATTTGTCAACTAGCACTAGTGTGGACCGAGTTTTCTTCAGAAAAATATTTGAATAACCATGCTCACTATAGCCTGATAAAAACAATTTTTCCAAACTATTTTCATAACTTTCTTTATTACTTTTGGTTTCAGTTGGGGAATTGTGTAGAAATTGGCATACCAATGCTGTTGTTGATTGTTGGATTGTCACAAGTAAGTGATTTAGTATAACCAGAAAGTGGTGTTCACAAAATTATTAATATTTTTCCTACAGGCAAGCTAATTTGGTTTAATTTGCAGTATCTAAAGCATGTGAGACTGTATAGAGACATTCCTATCTTTGAGCGTTTTCCTGTTTTGATTTGTGTCACAATTGTTTGGATATACTCTGTCATCTTGACTGCCAGTGGAGCTTATAGGCACAAAGCCACCATAACACAAAACAGTTGTCGCACAGACAGAGCTAATCTGATATCTACTGCACCATGGTACCCGGAAAAACTAATTTTGTATAATCTGATTTTCATTTGTTTTGGTGAGTTCTCAGTTTACTTATTTTCTTAAAACTAATAGGTTCATGTTCCCATATCCTCTTCAATGGGGTCCACCCACTTTTTCTGCTGGTCATTCATTTGCAATGATGTCTGCAGTTATTGTATCAATGGTGGAGGTATCTATTTCCTTCCTAGTAGTCTCTTATTTTGTTCCCTTCCCAGACAACTGTTATTTGGGTTTGCTTTTGGAACATTACTATATTCACCTGTATATTGCTTCTATAACTTCATTATCACAGTATTCTCATCTTGAAACCTGCTTAAGTTGTTGTAATGTATTTTACCGTAATCATGGTTAGAAGAGACAAAGTAATACTTTCAGATGGCCTCATTTGGTTGAATTTCCAACAATGGCTTGACGATGCAGTTTTCATGCAGTCAACTGGTGCATACAAGGCAGCATCTCGTTTGGCAATTGCTACTCCACCTCCTGCTTATGTGTTGAGTCGAGGCATTGGTTGGCAGGTAAGTTTACTTTGACGAGGGAAGGGAAGGGCATGTTTGAACAAACATCCATGTATGGATTTATAAGAGAAAAATATAACAAAAGAAAGGAAATTAGTTTTCCATTTGCTAAAAATTAGCTCATGTTCAAGTTAAAATAAAAATCTTAATTAAGTTTTAAGTCCCTTATAGTGCCTAAAACTTTTAATTAGATTGACGTGGTCATTATCTTTTTCATCTTTTCACTCGGAAGATAAGAATGACAAAATTAAATTTCAAGTTCTTCGCTGGTATTTTTAATTGAATCCCTGTTAATAATTTTCGTTCCATTAAAAAATTTTGTTTAATTGAAATATGTAAAGATTTTGGATATGCAATACAACGATTTTTTTATAAGGTGAACACAATTGAAAATATCCAAATTTACGAAGAACTTAAAATTTAGGTTAAATTATTTTTTTAATTATTCTATTTGTTAAATATGGTCCTCAAATTTTTTTTTGTCTCAATTTAGTAAAAAAAATATATAACTTTTGGACACACAGTAAAATAGAAATACCCTACTGAAATACCCAACTTTATGAAAGACTTAAAACTTAATAAAACCGAACATAAAATTTTACAAAAGTCATATGAGAGAACTTTTGCATAATCTAATTTTAACATTTGGTGAAACTTATTTCATTATTTTGCTCTTATTTTTCTTTTCTAGAAGTCCTTATAATTATAGTAATAATAATTATAGATGTATCTAAGAGCTTATTTTGTTTATGAAAGGGGATTGGTATCTTGCTTGACGGTCTATATGGAACTGGGACAGGCTCCACTGTATCTGTGTAAGTTGCCCTTTAGGAATCGCTAATACTAGTTTGTTCCCTGAATATGACCGTTATATCTTTCTATGATAGCTTGATGAATTGTGATGGTTGGTTAGGGAAAATGTGGGACTCCTTGGTCTAACCCGTGTTGGAAGTCGCAGAGTTGTTCAAATTTCAGCTGGTTTTATGATATTTTTTTCTACTTTAGGTAAGTATTGATGTTTCATACACAAGTTTCGAGTATAATAAGAGCAATCTGGTTCCAAATCATTTGATCAATCAAATCTGTTTCACTTTTATTACCTGCAGGAAAGTTTGGAGCTGTGTTTGCATCCATTCCCTTCCCGATATTTGCTGCAATATATTGTGTTGTGTTTGGCCTTGTTGGTAAGTAGTGAGATGCATTGTCACAATTTGTTCCTGCTCATATATATATATATATATTCACTAATACTTTCTCATCAGCTGCAGTTGGCATATCATTTCTTCAGTTCACAAACATGAACTCTATGAGAAACCTTATTATCACCGGGCTCACACTGTTCCTCGGAATATCCGTCCCTCAATTTTTCAATCAATACTGGACCAGTTCACACCACGGTCCTGTTCATACTAATGCTGGATGGGTGAGTGTTTGTTAATAATAGCTATGGACCTTCATTAGCTTTGCTAGTTACTCACATTAGGACCCATGTTTTTGGCTTTCCTAGTTACTATCACTAGGATAAATCATTGTCATAATTATAGTAACTACTGTCATTGTATTAATTAGTAGTTTTGTCTAAATGCAGTTCAATGCTTTCATGAACACCATATTCTCGTCCCCGGCAACGGTAGGTTTGATCGTAGCAGTGTTGCTTGACAACACTCTTGAGGTTGAGAGGTCGAAGAAGGACCGAGGAATGCCGTGGTGGGTAAAGTTTAGAACATTTAGAGGAGACAACAGAAACGAAGAATTCTACACTTTGCCTTTCAATCTCAACAGGTTCTTCCCACCTACTTGATGGAAAATGAGAACCAGCCAAGGTAGTTTAGGTTTTCTGAGTTGCACATGCCAGAATTCGTTACGATTTAACCCGATTTTTTTGTTGTTCTTCCTCCAGCAGAGGATTGTAAAGCATTTGGGACTATGCTGTGTAGATTCAATAAACTAAACTTTTCTCATCCCTTTGTGTGTGGGTACGAGATTGGCAAGGTTCTTCAAAGTAGAATCACAAGTAAATTTATGAATAATAACTTGTATGCCAACAATTGAATTTAGTCAATTTACTTTATTAATATCATAGCATGGTTGGGAAGGTAACTTTGCCTATGGTTTCATTGTTTATTTAAACTGAGTGTTTCTTGGATCTCAAATAATTCTTTAGTATCTTTCATTTATTTGAATAATTCTTTAGTATCTTTCATTTATTCTCAAATTACATCAGTCGAATTTGCAGATTTTTATTATGATGTGAATTGAAGATGTAACATCTAATTTTAATAGTATAATATTACTAAAATATAATATTTTATTATGAATATTCATAAGAAAGATAATTTAATGTATATATATATATATATTAGTACAATTTTACCAGATAAAATTATAGTAATATTATATATATATATATACTCTCAAGCTATTATATCACAGTTCTATTATAAAATTATACATAATTTGATCTAACATCGCTGAATCATCCAGATAGTTGACTCCTCAACATCAAGAAGTGTCTTTACATTAGTATCTCCATTTATTCACACCAATAAGGTGATCATTGCAAAAGAAAAGCACAACACATACAAACAACAAACAAGAGAGGGTAAGCTACCTATAAAAGAACAACCATACCTCACAAATAACAAATTTTATTACATGTATTGTATTAAACTCTTCAGAACTCTTTACCACACACAAGGTAAATCTTTTTTACTGTCATAGAACCTTGTGGTCGTTCCCATTACAGGACTTCCTACCACTCTCACTACCTAATCATCCTCCTCTACATGAGTATGAATGACTAGTAGAGTTTAGGACAAATTCCAAAGATGTAAGAGTTCTATCCTCAATGCACACCCTAAAGATTTAAGCATTAGATGAGATTGCCTCCTTGGGAATATCTTCACATTATCACCAATTTCTTCAATTTCAACCAATTACAATTATCGTAACAAAATATTTTTACAAGATCCTTATACCCACAATCATACATCAACATGCCTTATCGTACACATTTTTCATCAATTATTTTATACAACTTAGCTCATCACACTAAAACATACAATAACATATGCCTCAATCATTCATTATTCAACACAAGTAACAAATGTAAGGCTATCAACAACCTAATCTATGTGAACCTCATGAGGATATAGACCTCTAATTCGAGATTTGACCAGTCAAAGTGAAGAACTATGTGTCTAGGACCTATTGTTAAAATTTCAACTCGATCTAATGGTTAACGAAGCCGGAATCTGGATTCTACTAAGAGAACACAGTGTAGAAAAATTGGGTAGCACCCACGTCCGAAAGTGGCACCCAACGCTAGTTTGACAGTAAATTGGGGCCCAACAGTGAGAGGGTGGCGCCCGCCTGACACCACACGTGTAGTGGCTTCTATTTTGGGTTTCAAAAACTAGCTCCTAACACCTCATCAATGCAACTCACCTCCATGAAAAATTGTCGAAACTCCTCCTTGAGCTTGATTTGTGAAATCTGACATTCTTTGATCCAGTCCTTAGTTCAAAACATCTATGATGATAAATTTCATGATTTCAGGCTTAAAAAATGTCGGATCACACAAATTGAAGCCTCACAAAGAGAATTTATTTAGCTCAATCAAAATTCCATATACAATCTATAAATAATTACCAATCTAACCAAACAAAATACATCTAGTCATACTCACACCACATCAAATCCATCAATACAAACAAAGTATTAACTTATAAAACACAAGATTTAAGCTAGATTCCTTTACTTGCTAAAACTGCTCAACATGCTCTAATACACCAAAAACACCTTTAGCTCCATGGGATGCTCTATCTGTACCTAGGAGCAACATAAGAACGATCAGGACATACCGTTAAGATCATTGACCAACAGAGATTCAAACTGATGATTTAAAGAGCACATGCAAGCATGAAAAACCCATATGTAAGACTACTGGTCCAAATTGAAGAGCTCACAGCGAGGATTACTCCTACGGTCTCATATCTTAAGTAGGCGATTAGAGAACGAGAGCTCCTAGAGAGAAGTCAGATAACTCTAGAAAAGTGATTTCTAGAGTGATAATGTGTTTTAAAATAATGAAACTCGTTTATAACAAAACTATTTATACTAAAACCTTTTAATATTAAAATAATTGAGTCTCACTGTTTTTAAACAGCTATCACTTCTAAAAATTCCATTTTTATGGTTTTATAGAAATACATTAATGTAGTATTATTCACATTCCAATTTTGTCTCAAAAGAAGTATTGGTGGATTAAGATAAAACTATGTATATAAACTATTACGTGTCTTCACTTTTAAGTGATATTATAAGTTTTGGACTTATTAGAAAATATGCTTGGATTTATTTTTAATTTTTCAAAATTATATTAAATGTAAAACTTTAGAAAATTGTGTTTTAGAAGTGATAATGGTTTTAAAATAGTGAAATTTGATTATTTTAATATTAAAAGGTTTTATTATAAATAGAATTGTTATGAACGAGTTTCATTATTTTAAAACATATTATATCTCTAGAAACCACTTTTCTAGAGATCTCTGACTTCTCTCTAAGGGTTTACCTCCTTTGTTCGCCTGATTGAAGATCTGAGATCGTAGGAGTGATCCTCGTGGAGAGCTCTTCAATTTGGATCGATCAGTTTCTTTGTTCATGTAAGTTAAGTTTCAATCGTTTATCTTGGTCTTCTTTTATTTTTGTTCCATGTGAGGTTTTTTCTGCTTGCATGTGAGGTTTTCATCTTCTATATGAGTCTCTGTTGATCAGTGATCATAATGTTATGTCCTGATCGTTCATATGATGTTTCTTTGTGTAGATAGAGCATCCTGTGAAATTAGAAGTGTTTTGGTGTTCTTAGATTTGTTTGGGTCTGTGGAGCCATTTGTCAAGTAAGGGAAGCTATGTTTATGTTGAATTGATCATCTTGGTAGTTAATTGTGATGTGGTGTGTTGACTTGATGAGTTTTATGTTGAATTGTTTGATATTTGATTTGTGTTTGATCTTGATTTGGGGAAAAGTTTGAATTTGTGTTTTGAGTGAATGAGTATCAGTTTGAACTATCTAAAATCATTTGGAATCAAAAATACTAAAAGAAAAGGTGCCCAATTAGTCAAGTAAACAAGATCAATGTGTCCAAAATTGTTGTTTCTGATACACCGTCGGACATCGTTACAATGTCGTCGAGTGCTAGGTGTAAAATCCTAGAAAAGTAGGTAATTTTAAGAAAAATGTGTTTTATTTTAAATATTATTTAGAATATTAAATGTAAATGATTAGTAAAGAATGGTTTAGCATAGTTGGTTGGAACTTATTAACATAATTAGGAGAACTTGGGTTTGACTCCAAGGACATTCCTTACACTTTTTAATATTGTGGTTAAATGTTATTATGGATATAATGTAGGACTGCGTCGAAATAATTAATAGTCCACTTGGTTTGGTACTCGTACCTTGAATTGTAGTGCAGGGGTTCAATTCCTAGAAAGTTGGAAAGTTTTGAGGTTAAGAGCTAAACTTGTTTTGTTAAAATTATTTTTTTATTCAAGGATGTTATGAAAACTTGTTTTATAATATGAAATTGAAGTCAGAAGGTGTTTTATTTTTTAATTGTTATTTTTATAGAACTTAGACTTT
>Ga0214543_1008877_pt1 | contig 16111 bp, 10 predicted proteins | sample CNSS2metaG_FD_160094 | JGI IMG/M metagenome (GOLD analysis project Ga0214543, IMG submission 160094) | Root nodule microbial communities from cowpea collected in UCLA plant growth center, Los Angeles, California, USA - CNSS2 | ecosystem: Host-associated > Plants > Roots > Nodule | place: USA... | reverse complement strand
GAGAGATAAAAATATAAATATATATATATATATATATATATATATATATATATATATATATATATATACAATGCGAATATATGCATACATTCATCAGAGGAACTCTGTCCCCTAACTCCACACCACCTACAAGCCACAACTTGTAAAACACGTGCGGGAAAAACATGCTACGGACCACACTGCGTAACGCTAGGTGGAGTTCCCAATACAAACCATGTTTTGTATTCTAGACACAAAATTAGCACATCATTGGCCACAACCTATGATTGCTTAATCAAGTGGAGACCCTCCATAAGAGCCACAACTCACACACTCACACCGATAATACTTGCCAATCTGAGCCATAACTCAAGGAATGCTTGTGTTCATCTGCCACACTGAGCCATAGCACAAGGGATGCCATTTCGAGTCACAACTTAAGGAATGCCATATGTTTACCCTCTATCCCGAGCCATAACTTAAGGGATATCATTTCGAGCCACAACTCAAGGAATGCTCTAGCAAAGCCCACCTTAAGGTACCACCCTAAGCCTTGTAGTCCACAGACATCCAAATCACACAAGTCCCTGCCCTTGCATTATCGACTGAACCCTTCTATCGTCAGGCCCCTCGCGCCTCTTATGTCCCTGACTCTACAAATATCGCCTAGCAAAACGCACTTCATCGCCAAGCACCACGTGTTCCAAGACCCCCTATTTTGTAGCTTTCGCTTGGCGGTTTAGATCTCACCACTAGGTGCTACAATAGTACAACAAGGTTATTGATTATTCTCTAACCCAACTCCATTTTTCCAATTCATCCAACCATTACAACATGTTACTCGGTTCCTAAGGAAACACCAATCATCTTCCACAGTGATCCCACCCATACCTTATTACAGATTCACATCTCCATATATTTACCCAATTAATCAATTCCCATAACTAGATTCAATTAAGGACAACCACTAGAGAAACTCATACAATAGTTCCCCAATGGTTTTCTATCGAGGTCTTAAATAGTATCTCTCTTTCCCAAACTGTTATAACACAACGCATTTCCCTTTAAGATGACACATGCTCATTCACTCACAATTAAAATCAACTTGCTTACAAGTCAAAACTAGGAACAAAAGCACCTTGCTAGTATTTACTTAGACTACCCACTATATCATTTCATAACTCAAGTTATTACAGCCACTATATACCAATTTATACTCAATTATTCACTCCCCATCCTAATTCCTTGAATCTTTCCTTCATTCCCATAACCAAAGTATTTAGCTTCAGATTGTTAACTACTATCCATAGCTATTTTCCTCTAAAATTTATCATCGAATCCGCCTTGTGTCCATCGCATTAAGAACTCAGAAATTTCCATTGGAGTCTGCGTTGTTGCCTAGTGGCATATTCTTTCGCGCTAGGCGATGCATCATTTTTTGGGTAGATCCCATAATTTGTTGCACTTGTGAAAACCTAAAACCTGAAAATACGTCCTGATAACTCATTCCATCTTTTCCGCCTACAATCATACGTCCAACAAAGCTGGATCTTAACCTAGATGCGAATTTACAACTTTCTTAAGTAATTCATACAACATTTATTCTTAAGTCAGAATTTTCCCATAGTGTTAAGCTCTACAGGGTTCTCATCCAAATTTCACTATTTTAAGTCCCCACTATTAGTTTTGAAATGGTGAGTTTAGTGAAGAAGGGAAGGGGGATTGAATTGGCTTTATAAAACTTTTTCGAAAGGTTAAACCTCTTTTCAATTTAATCTAATGGACTGGAAAGTTTGGATGTAAATGCAGCAGACCAATACACTTTCAGTCGATTAAAATATAAAACAACAGACTAAGTTATTCTTGAAGCTATAAAATAGTCGATTAAAAAGACAATTCAGTCGGCTAAAATACTGGAGATTTATGTAGAATATAGAATTCGCGAATTCAACTCAAACAACAATCTTTTACAAATAAGACTTGTTCCAATCAATATTTTTAACAAGTATACAGCCTCAGATTACACAAGAACGCATTAAATCACACCAAAGATCAAATTTAAAAGAGTTTCAAAGAGAGTGAGATGAGGGAAAGAGAAATGCACAATTGTTTTTATACTGGTTCACTCAATCACAAAGCTACATCCAGTTTACCAGGACAACCTGAGCCTGGTTTCCACTATATTCAAAAGTTTTACAAATCTCACACCAAGATTACACTTTGGAACAACAATACACATAAGATTTTTGACTCACAGAGATATCTAGACACATACACTGCAAGAATCACACTTACAGACCTGAAATCACATCAAGCAAAGCAACTAGAGGCACAAGAACATCCAAACCTGATGGTGGCTGTCCCTAGCCAACCATACATGTGTTCTTCAAGCTACTCACAAGCCAAAATGCCTCCAAGATCAACCAAAAACTTTAAAACACGAGTTCCAACTGTGTATTGCAAAGAGAGAGAGCTTTCTAGAGATGAATGACAATTTCATGCTAAAAAACTCAAATTCACACCTCTACTCGCGAAAACATAGCTTATATAGTCTAGTTTAAGTGAAAATAGTCGATTGAATTTTCCTAACAGTCTGCTGATTTCTCTTGACTTAAGTGAAATCAGTCGATTGAAAAATAATTCAACTGATTGAATACATTCATTCCAAAATCTATATATAACAAGCCTTTTAACCTGTTAAAACCCATTTTAATAGATTAAAAGAGACACACTAAGGCACACATGACATCTAACCTATGTCATATAGCCTACCAACAAGATATAACACTAACACACTACATTTAACATGTTATTTACAGATTTAACACACTAAAACTTATTCTTCAAGAGGATCTTCATCAATCTTCATCAAACACCTAAGATCTTCATGCACATGGCTTTATCAATTCTTTGTTTCAAGCTTGCTTGTGCCAACACCCACCACATCTTAATCCAGCAATTATTATCATCCATTCATTAAAAACACCTTAAGGACCATTTTCCCTGATCACAATCCCACCAGAACACATAGAAACCCAAACCAAGACAAATTGACTCACGTCACCTAGCGGGTGTTCGTCGCTGCCAGGTGAATCATACCAAAAACCCATAATTTGGGTTAAACATGTTATGTCGCCTGGCAGGCCATTCATGCCACCAGGCAGTTTCTGGCAGAAACCTAGAAATACACATAACATGGCATGGGTTGCCTGGTGGGCCTTCAACATGGCCAGGAAGTTTCTGGAAATTTTACAAAAATGCATGCAAAATCTAGAACAACCAATCATAATACCAATATAGTCCATGCAATTTATGCAATTACTAAAAGTGTGACTAAAACGAGTTCAACACCCCTATCCTGGATTCCTTGCTAAATCTTGAAAATCTTAGAGTCTCTTCTTGATCAACTACGACCTCCCTTGTTACCTTCCAACAACAACCCTCAATCCTCTCTAAAGTGCAACCCTTATGCTCTCAAAATGCTTCTCAGATGTTTCACTAGGCTGTCCTATTCTTTTCTCTTTAATTTATCCCCTCTCTCACCTCTCTAACTCAATTTTATTAAACTTAATTAAAAAAACAAAATTATGATTAGGAGGGTTTAATGACTATCAATTGCCAATGACAAGGTGTTTCTTCAGCCCTTCAAGCTGCTTCTGATGATGGCTAGGGTTTTTGACCCTTCCCATCCATGCCAAAAACAATTTTAGCTAAAAGGAACCTTATTTCATGTAAGCTAAGGTTCGAACACACAACCACACTATTATGAAGTCAATGCACAACCATTCAACCAATTCATAATTTGTGATAATTCTTATACGTCTAGGAATTTATAATCACTCATCATGATCAAGCATGTCATTAAAAACAATAAACAATTAAATTTACACACAATTAGCAAACACAAGACTCGAACCTAAGTCCTCTCAACATAACTAAGTACTCTTAACCACTTGAGCTAATACTTCTCCACATCATAAATCCCCGCATTAAATGCCATAAAAATTGCCACTACCCGCATTTATTAAAGAATTATTTATTTAATTATTTAAATTTCACGGGTCTTACAAAGTGAAAACACATTTCATGAGGTTGAAATTGTTTTTGCCATTACATTTTCATTGTTCACCACTTGAAATTCTTTGTTTGAAGTTGTTTTTTATGGCTGAATGTTTTGAAAATTGAACTCGATTGTTTTGCTAGCATGTATAGGTTAGAGCTAGGGTTTTGAGAGAGATTTTGGTGTATATTTGTGATGTTCGTTGTAGGCTTTTAAAGGAATGTTAGTAGTTTTTCCTTATATTGCCCAATAGTACAATGGTCTTAAGTGTGGGGATGTGATAATCCCCTTATCTCATGAGTTTTTCCTTATCCAATTGCATTGTTTTGGGTAGGTTTAAGTGGTTAATTCGGAGTTGTTAGCATAAAATTAGTTTAGATAGTTTTTTATGTTAGTTTTACATAAATAGCTTAATTAGGTGCTTTTACCATATTTTTTAGAATAGACCTTAGAAGTAACAATAGTTAGATCTAGTTTAGCATACAAGATAGGTTCATAAATAGTTAGTAGCATATTAGTTTGGTCTTGGTTTGGAAACATAGGCTTTCGAAGTAGAATTAATCTAGTGTGTAGTATAATTTTAAGAACTTTTAAGTAGAATTTTGTATGACTAACATTTAATTTGAGGTTTATGAGTTTGATGTAGATACAATGATGAAGAGAAGTTGCAAATGTCCAAAGAAAGCATTAAGAAAATCCTGATCCAGACAAAGTGCTAAAAATTGGTAGAGTTGACTTTTTAATGGAAATGTTGACCATGAGTTGACCAATAGTTGACTTTTTGATTCTCAATTCCAATTGAAATGGCACTTGTGGAAATGGCAATGGTAGAGTTGGTAGAGTTGACTTTTTAATGGAAATGGCACTTACGTCTAGTTGTCAATCTAAAAACAAAGAGATTAACGTAATCAGTAAAATAAATCATAAATACAATCACAGATAATAAAGTTTAGGGTTTAGAAATCACCTCTCTTGAATCACACAAGAGATGAAGACACCTCCCTTGAAATCCACAAGAGATGAAAAAACACCTTCCTTGAATCACACAAGGAATGAACACCTCATTTGAATCACACAAAGGATGAATGGCTTCTCCTAGCAACAACAACAACACTCAATCACTCAAGATCCCACTTTATGAAAGTTACCGCTCTACCCACACTAGGCTTTTCAAAGTCTTCCCGTAGAGAGTTCTCAAATACTCAAACTTCTTTAACTTCTCTATCTGATAATGAAAGCCTACCACTCTATTTATAGAAGCCTATTTAGAAATTAGGTTAAGAATATGAAAAGTTAAGTCACAACTGCCATAGATAATCGATTATCATAAGTGATATTCGATTATCATAGAAACTTTTCCAAAAACATTTTTCTCGTTGTGATAATCTATTATCATCTAGGATAATCTATCATCAGTAGGTGATAATCGATTATTAGCAATGATAATCAATTATCACAAAGGCTTTTCTCAAAAATAAGTTTAAACTGAGATAATCGATTATTCTAGTGACTTTTGAAAATTAATAAAATTCTCTTGGTGCTCTACTACTTGGGTTTTGCCTTTTGACTCTTGACATACTAATTTAACTATAAATAACATACACATATTACAAGACCTAAACAACTAAACCCCTAAGTCTTCAATGTATCTCTTGAATCCAAGCATTCTTTCAAGTCTTCAACATTTTTCCATGCATTATCATCAAGTCTTTCATACTTCTTTATAAGTCATAATCATCATCATCAAAACCTCTTATTGAAGGAAGATGTCCATCTTCTTCCTTTTGTCAACATATTTCACATATATACAGCAGAAGTCACTCACATGCTGATTCAACACACCATCCATTCCCTTCACCACGCGAATTACTCATTCTCCACCACAAAATAACAAAATCATGATTTCAGAAGGTGCGACCATCACCTTACTTAGATATCAAATGTCTTTTGATCTAAGCTCAGTCATCCATAAACCATACAACTTGAATCACAAAACTCAATTCTACAGAAAACATTCACTATTTCATTCATATCTTGATTTTAGATTCTATGATTTTGCATTTCTCGTGCTTGATTAGTGTTTGTAACTTCATCGTGATGTTATGTGTAATGTTTCTGAATCATTTCCCCACTCAATTCATCATTCATTGCATTAAATTTCTCGTTCGTTCATCAGTTCCTTAAAATCGTTAGTTAGGGTTCGTCAATTGGGATTTCGAGTTATACTCCATATTTTTGCATGATTTTTTTTCTTTATTCTATTGAGATCATTTCCAAACGTTTTACATCATTACATTTTCATTTCATGCAATGAAACTTGAGATTCGAGCTTGTCTTGTAATTTCGCAAAAGATTTCCTATCGGGAAATATTTCAGAATTCGTGATTGTTGTGTTTTTGTGTGTCAATTCAATTAAGTTGTTCAATTAAGTTTGAATTAGGTATTAGAGAAATTCTGCAAAGTTAGATTGCATTTAGGATAATCACATTGTATTTTCATACCTTGGCCCACTTAGTTAGTGTTAGGTTTTCATCAAACACCTTAGGTTCATTGTAGTTCATTTAGGCATTTCATCAAACAATTTACATTTTAATATATTCATGGCATTTTAATTTCGTTTGAGTTCAGTTTCAAAAGATTTTGATAGATTTCCTCATTTTCACAAGACAAGTTCAATAAATCATTCCTTTGCCTTTGCCTATCATTCAGATTGATCATTGGTTTATCACTATGATATATTAGTTAGTATTAGTGAGCAAATCAATTTTTGATTAAATCTCTAGGCGACAAGAGGTTTATCAATAGGGTCTTGAGTGTGAGGAGAAACAACATTAAAAAGGTCGTGATAAACACCATATAGATGTTGAGTGTCATTGGTGTACAATAATTTGACTTGTTCCCATACTTCATAACACATGTGAGAGGCATTAAATGTAACATCCCAATCTAATATTACGAATTTAAATAATAAAATCAGGAAATATGATCATTTATTAAAATTTCATTTCCCAAAAATCTGGGAAAATTTAAAACATTTAATTCATCATAAAATACCTCAAATCCATAATTTATAAAAACTCAAACTATAATGTTAAGTCCAATAATTCAATGATTACAAAACTCTCAAAATTATTAAAGCAATAATAAAACTCTATAGAAATTTCCCCAAGCTAGCCCCCGCTCTGGCTCTATGCCTCACCAGATCCACCTGCAACATCACCTGCTCCCGTGTACCGCGTACACGATCATCACCAAACACAAGTAGATGGGGTGAGTTAACAGTTAAACAAACTTATATATAAAACATGTAGGTATAAAAACAACCACACCAAAGGAATTTCGTCCTTTGATTCTATATCACATGGCCACCACCATGTCATCCATGGTCTAAGTCTTTAGATGAATATCTCAAGATGTCTTGCTACCACACCTACAAGCTATAACTTGTAGAGCACATGCGGGAAACCAGCTACAAACCATACTCTATAGCACCAGGTGGAGTTCCCAATATGAACATAGTTCGTAACATCCCAGGACTAGCAAACTCGTCAGCGAGCTACTAAGGAGGGCAATCTATCTGGACCCATTCGTACGAGCCACAACTCATGAGTTCCTCGTGTTCATCCGCCATCTTGAGCCAAAACTCAAGAGATGCCATTCTAAGCCACAACTTAAGAAATACCACGTGCTTAACCCTTATCCGAGCCACAACTCAAGGGATACGTTCCAAGTCACAACTCAAGGAACATCAGCAAGCTGACCTTCGAGATATCCCAAAGCCTTGCAGACCACACACATCCAAAAGCAAGCAAAACACACACCCTGCATCTGCATTGTCGCCTGGCGCTTCTCTTGAGTCACCAGGTGAAATGTGCTTCCAGACTGCTTGGTAGGGGACACATGCCGCCAGGCGCCAAGTACCTATGATTCCACTTACTTTCAGGTATCACCTGGCCCGACTACCTGATGAGGGTGCTCTATCGTGGGATTCACCGAAAAGTTAGGGGAAACATAGTGGAAGACTTGTAAATGGCGATTACACTCGAATCTCTCTAGTTTCTCACTGTTTTGGTAAACCCGACGAGGTTAAAAACCTAATCTAGGGTTTGTTGTTTGAGCTGAGACGAAAGGGGGGAAAACTTAACCACTCTCATTCATCCAAGCTTCCTTACAACGAAATGGCATTCACCTTTTATAGTGGAACGACAACCGAAAGCAAATAGACAAAGAACATGAACGCCTTTGGAACCCCTTGATGCTTCGCACTACACACGTTAAAACTATTACAAACTTTACTAAGGATGGGATTGCTCTAAAGCATTTTCCCACCTAAGCCAAATGAAACAAAAAAATTGAAATTAAAAATAATACAACACAAAAACCGTGACATGAAAATATAATCAACACAAAATAAAAGAACTATGCTATGTCTCTCTCGGTCCAACCATCAAAGTATATCCCTCAAGTGTTTCTTCCACTTTGATGCTCTCAAGTCCCAACTCACTCCTTTTTCCTCTCGGCAGTTGATTCCCCAACAGATTCACTCACCACTCCACTACTCCAATAAGAGGCTTCACCTACAAGGCTGCCAAAAACAGTGAGATTGGAGAATCCAAAACAGAATAAGAGTAAAGCAAGTTGCTGCGTGAGAGTAAAAAATCAAAAAAATAATAAAAGCTCAAAGATGAGGCAAGGACAACATCAAGTGATGGATTTAATAGACAAACTCAAAGGAGAGCCAACAAAGACAATCAAGAAAACAAGCTAACAAATAAAGAAGGCACACAAAAGGAACCTACGAAGGTGTCTAGAATATGATTAACAAAACCAAAATCAAACAAGACTAAAAAACAAGTTGAATAAAGAGCATATGCAAATTAAAATTGAAGAGGAAAGTAGCAAATATGTGATGGTGTTGCACACTATTTACTCAAAGCATTTTATCAAAAATTCACTTTGCAGACCAGAATTACGTTTCATGTATTTCTCATCATATTTCTTTTTCACTAGACTTCTTTCTTTTTCTTTTAACTCTCAAAGATCTTAAACAACAACTCACAACAGTTTCAATGGTCAAATGCATATGGCAGAGTTCAAAGTTGATTCAACATAGAAACAAAAACTGAAAAGCACACTATAAAACAAAGGAATTCTCAGACAGTGCAATGTAGAAACAACACTATAGTCAAGTGTAGAATTGAAACTATCAAACAACACAAAGTCCAAATAGAACAAGACAGATTCACGTAACACTTCCATTGGCCAACAATAGATCAGAACCATGAATCAGGTATCAATAAACACACATGTTGAAATTGTCAAACAACAATAAACAGATACAACATAATCAACTAAAGATTCAACGCTGCATAACAGATATAAATTGAGGCTAGTTCAAGACAATTAATATGGCTAAAATTAGTAGTGCACCAAGAAGAAACATTCAACATAAAAAATTGCATCACAACAATGTATATGAATCTGATTTCAATCAATACTCAACAAAGAATCAACAAAGAAAGTCATGGCTAGTGCAAGGGACTAGCAGAATTAGGCATCAGATTTTACTCAAACAAAATTGACTCTGTGATTCAAACAAAATGAAACAGCTGCATGAAAACTGGATGCAATTAATATATCAGCAAACTGGACATGATACAAAGAGAGTGAAGCAGAATTGAAAAGATGTGGTGCACTGAAACTGATATAGCCAAACTCAATGTTTCACAGTGAATCTAATATTCATTCCACAATGTTGTCAAACCACAATGAGAAGTAGGCTATTGGACACAAATTCCTCATCTCTCGGTTTAGTGCAACAATTAAGAAACATCACTGGAATAACTAATTCAAAGTAACATATCATGAACAAGTTAGATTCAACTATCACCTAGAGCGGCTTTGTTTCACGCAAGGCTAAACACACATGGAGAAGTAGACATATGGTTAAATTGAAGAACAATGGATACTAAACCAGTACTGAAAAGAAATATAAACACAAGTACTAACATTCAAACTAAATAGACACAATTGTAGTTTGTAATTCAGATTCAAATTGCCAGAGACCAATCAATATTTTCAAAATCTGGATATGAGTCAATCAAAGCAAATCTGAATTGGAAAAAGAAACACAAAACCCGTGGATGCTAGACTAAGGCAACGCCCAAACTTAATCAAAGTAATAAGCGAGCAATAGCACCCAAAAACATATATCAATAATGAAACATGATAGAGTCAATGAATACAAATTGCTCAAAACAAGACGCTAACATAGCCTATGCATTCACATGACCAAGCTTGAGTTTCCACCACTATTGGAAAATGGGCTTATAATGACAGGTACAACGAGCTTACTATGACAGGTATTCTGGTGTCATAGTTTCAGGAGTCATAGAAAATGCGCGCTTTTTATGACACTACAAAAACCTGTCATAGTAAGTCAGACTTACTATGATAGGCAGTGCAAACTACGTCATAGTAAGTCAGATTTTTTTAATGATTTTTCTATTTTACCATTTTCCTTTCCATTCAATTCACCTGCAAATAACTTTCATATCACCAGACCAAACAATTCCAAACCAAACCAATTCCATACAGTTAAGTTGTCTAAACAAACTCAAAAATTGAAATTGTATATAATAAACCTACAACCTTGATAAACATCAGCATGCTTTCCCCTTGATAAACATAACGCAAACAAGAACTTGTTGTATACTCTGATTTCAGCGGCCTCTTGATAAACATCAACATGCTTTCCCCTTAGGCGTTGTAAAGCAGACTCACACTCTTTCCAATGACAAACCTTAGCCTGCAGAAGATGACATGTGTTAAATCTAATCATTTAACAAACAGAAGAAAGAAACTTGGTTGCTTATGTGAAAATAACTCACCAACAACCTGGGAGAATCAAGGATGAAGGGAAGAGTCAGAAGGTGCACAATAGAAGGAAGAGTTCCTAAGATAAAGACAAAAAATTATATTAGTTACTTGGAACCCTTTTTAATTTGGTTTTGTGAAAAAGAGCAACATAAGGAGGGCGAATGACGTACGATGCGCGGAGGACGCGCGGACAGCTCGCGGACGGTGTGCGGAGGACGCGCGGACAGCTCATGGATGGTGTGCGGAGGACGTGCACACAACTCGTGGACGGTGTGCGAAGGACGCGCAGGCAGCTCGTGGACAGTGTGCGGAGGACGCGCGGGCAGCTCGCGGACGGTGCGCGGAGGACGAGCGGACAGCTCGCGGACGGTGCACAAACAGTGCGAACGGCGCGCGGACAACGTGCGAAGAGTCCAAATGACGCGCGGTCGACGAGTGGACGGTGAGCGAATGGCGTGAGAACGGTGCACGAATGACTGTTTCGAGAAAGAAATTATGCTTCTTAATTTTGGAGAAAATGGAGACGAGAAAGAGAAAAAAGAGGGAAGGAAAAAAATTAGGGATTTGAAGATATTATGACAGGTTTCTCTAAATCTGTCATAATATATTTTTAACATAATTTCAATTTTGCCATTGTGCCTATCTACTATGATAGGTCCTCTACACTTGTCATAATAAATTTTCCCTTCTCACTTATTAAGATAGATTCCTTTTTACCAGTCATAATAACTATTACTTTTATTAAAAAAATGCCACCGATCAACTTATTATGATAGGTGGCTTATACCTGTCATAATAAGTCATCATAGATTCCTCTTTTTCCACTAGTGCACATAGATATTCTGATACAAATCAGATAGCACAGTGGTGGAATGCTCATGAAGTGCTTCGGTCTGAATCAATCATTGGCCAACAGATGAATTTCAGACAGCAACAGATTCAAACTGAATAGAAAATGCAAGAAAAAAAATCAGCACGAATGAACAAGAACAATGAAAATATGCACTGCAAATAGTTGCTAAAGATCTAAGAGCAACTCTCGAACATATAGAACAGACACATGAACCTAATTACGTGAATGAAAACAAAACGTGGACTGAAACAAATATGAAACAGTGAACAATACTAAAAAAAAATAGGTACAATTGCTATGGAATTAACGAACATGTAAAACAGCTACACAAAAACCTAAGACAAAACATGAGATCAAAAAATTTTAAAGCTAAGTAAGAAAATGAAATTAAACCTAATTGACATGCATTGAGTGGCAGAGTGAAGATCTAGACAGTTCAACATCATAATATTGATTCAAGGCAATTTGAACAATATTAATGAATCAATTTCAGCATAAAATTTCAGCACAAAATTTTAGCACAATTAAGCAAACTAGGAGGATTTCGACAAGAAGTTTTTTTCTGAATTTTGGTATTTTAATGAAAATGATGTTTATGCCATTGTTAAGTGATATCATTCACGACTTCCTTTAATGGCCAGAAAACCAATGAAACTTCATTGAATCATGTTGAAATTCTTGTTTATGCAGTTAAGGTGGAACCAAAACAAAACCACGAAATTGAATATTGAAACATAGATGATTCATAGAGGTCAAATTGGGTGTGTGCAACAATGTTAGGAGCCAACAATGGTTTAGTCTCATTTGCATCATTAGTGATGGGTGTTGGAGTTGTCAAGGAGCAGTGCTTGGAAAACAATTTCTTTAACGAATTTAGTGTTATTTTACATTATTTTAGCTTCAAGTTGTAAACTTTTTTATCTATATCCAATAGTTAATGTTATATTCAATATAATACAATCATTTTAGAATATTTGTCTTTTTTCTTTTTTTTAATTGTCTCAGGTATTTATGTGCATTAAAAAAAGCAATTTATGCATATTAAAAAAAATGCATTAAAAAAGACAACTAATAAAATTAACAGGGTTTTGAAACCCCCATGAAAAACAACTAAAAATAAACATGCACGTAGCATGGTTTTGAAAGCCCTAAGAAATAATGGGGTTTGAGAAGTAATGGGGGTTCAAAATCGTCGGTAATTTATAGGGGTTCTAAATCGTCGGGAAATTATTCTTTCCCAGGGGTTACTAAAAACTACTAGTAATCCATTAGCTATGTTGGTTTTACTAGGAGTAAGTCAAACTACAAGTAATACTTTTAATTGGGGTTAAAACCTCAGAAACGCTAAATATAACCTCAACTAAAACTAATTTTTGTTGTGGTGACATGCTTACATATTTTATATAAATTCTTTAATGTGCATGTCATAGTTATTTTGTTATATGTGTAATGATGAGTCTAGAACTAGACCTGCTATAATCATATCTTGTGAATTAGATTTAACATGCATTTTCTTGAGAGTCATTTATTGTAACTTCTTAACAAGAAATAAGTAAATATTTTATCTTTTGAAGTTTGATTCATGTTGCTTTTTAGCCTTTTATTCTAATAGGTCTTGTTGAGATGTTTACTCCACCATGGCCTATAACAAATAATCCATTTGAAAATGGGAAGTTGTTGATTAAGCAAATGATTAGATTTTAAATGGAACTTAGGTATAACAAAAGATATATTTGTTGCTTAATGGCTTCTTATATATACTCTTTTATAAAAAATGATGTTTCATGTCTCTAGCTTTTAGGTTAGTGCTCCTTAAAGGAAGGAATCTAAGATTAGGTTTGTTCTCAAATTATGTGTTACATACCCTTTTGGAAATTGAATGTTGGAAGCATTGTTTATGGTCTTTTAAAGTGGTTATATTTTTTTTCTTCAATTAGGAGAAGTTTTGATGAAAATAATGGGATAATATCATGTATTATCACAAGAATTTACACAAAGTGGCTTGAGAAAATTTTTTAGGCGGTTCCAAAATAACAGACTTAAAAACATGTTTTGACTAATGAAGAGAAAATGGACAAAGTGTGTTAATAAATACATTCTACAACACTTGAAAAATTATAATTTATTGACCATTAGAGTACATGAATATTTTCTTGTTGAGAGTATTAGTGAAATTCTAAAGCTTAAAATTGCAAATAAATATTAATATGTATGGTGTTGTGACATCCCAATTTTAGCAGCTTAAAACTAATAAAATAGGATATTCCACCTTAGTATTCAAAACAAATAAACAAATGTATAAAGTATATTAATACAATCTTACAAATGATCAGACTATATAAATATATCAATTATACATACCAAACCTTTCTAATCCTAAACACAAACTAACCACTTACAACAACTTCTCATTGAGACCTCCTTCCGACCTAAAAGATGACTCCTCAACCTCCAGAGGTGCCTCTGAAACAGCATCCACCACTGCTCCCACCGAATAGGTGATCATCGCAAAAGGAAAACATACAACACAAGACAAAAACACAAAAGAAGGGTAAGCTAATGACTTTTAAAGAATTTTCTTAAACCATATAATATTCATATATCTACAACTACAAACAAGCATATATTCACACTCATATATTTCTAAACTACGACTCAACTAATCCGGATACATGCATTGAGGTTGGATCCAGTCAGTTATGCACTTGAAGTGGCATCTCATGCTCTGCAGAGCGACAGATTAAGAGTCAAAACTCTACCACATACAAGGTCAGTCCGTTAACACCTATGGTCAAGGAAAAACCCCTAGGCTAGGACCTCCTGCTCCTGTCACCACATACCCCATTCCTCTCTACTTGAGAATTTGAATGGTTATTAGAGTGTCAGGATAATTGTCAAGACAATCCCTACCTCAATGCATACACTACCACAATCACTGCTAATCCTCCTTGGGTTAGCATTAACCAATCTCAACTTAGTCTCATACAAGCAATCTCATATCATATACTCATCATACATAATAATTACAAAGCTTCTATGATAACTAAAGTACCACCCAATTTAACTCAAAAATACAAGTTTCAGGTTCTGACACACTTGCCCAGCCACTGGCCTCAGCTCGCCCAGCTAGTACCACTCGCCCAGCCACTAGTCCAGGTCTGGAAGTTCCTGACTTGGAAATTAGCCCAGCGAGTAGAACTAGCCCAGCCACTGGCCCATGCTAGCCCAGCGAGTATGCGAATCTGCATAATTATGCAGATCAGTGTTCTGCATAATTCTGCAGATAAACTAATTCGCCCAACGAGTAGGCTCGCCCCGCGAGTCAGCAAATCTGCATAATTCTACAGAAACTGATTTAAGCAAAATTATACTTATTCAACCAGTCCATACAACTTCAAAACCTCCACCAAAGACCATTCGAGTATCAAACATTAATTCTATCAAAATATTCACATCAATTGCATCCAATTGCACCCATAACATACAATTATTCTCAAACAACATATAAAACATAAGCATTTATCGTTTTCAAACATCACAACTCAATTCACCTATCATACACATCAGTCAATTACAGAATAATCATATAATAACATTCTTAACAGGTTTGTGAGACATAATAGACATTAGCTTCCCTTACCTGGTTTCCTGCTTAAACAACTCTATAAACGTCAAACGTCTCTAACTCCACAGGATGCTCTATCTACATATAGAAACATCACAAGAACGATCAGGACATATCATTATGATCACTGATTAGCAGAGACTCATATTGATAAATAAAATAGCACATGCAAGCGAAAAAGGGCTTACATGCCATAGAAAACAAAAAAGACCAAAAAGATAGCGGAAACTTAACTTACACGAATGGAGAAACTGATCGGTCCAAATTGAAGAGCTCGCCGAGAGGATCAATCCTACGGTCTCGGTTCTTCAATCAGACGATTGGAAAGACAGAACTTTTAGAGAGAAGTCAGAGAGCTCTAGAAAAGTGGTTTCTAGAGAGATGATGTGTTTCAAAATAATGAAACTCGTTTATAACAATTCTATTTATACTAAAACCTTTTTAATATTAAAATAATTGAGTCTCACTATTTTTAAACCACTATCACTTCTAAAATACCATTTTCTGGGATTTTACAAGTGCTATAGCTAACTATGATACTTTATAAAAATAAATTTATTTTCCTTCTAGCATTTTTAATAAAAATAGAGAATCATAAGGAATAGCAAAATATATTAAGTTTCCATTACCTAATGATGTATAAAAATCTACCTTCTAATATTTCCTAATTTCTTTATGACCTATTGTTATTGCACAAAAATATTGTGCTATTTTA
>Ga0214543_1008873_pt1 | contig 16115 bp, 10 predicted proteins | sample CNSS2metaG_FD_160094 | JGI IMG/M metagenome (GOLD analysis project Ga0214543, IMG submission 160094) | Root nodule microbial communities from cowpea collected in UCLA plant growth center, Los Angeles, California, USA - CNSS2 | ecosystem: Host-associated > Plants > Roots > Nodule | place: USA... | reverse complement strand
TTTTATCACACAAGCTCAAATGGCCTAATTATTAGAATTATCAATTAAATCACTCTTTAAGCACATAAATTCAATTAAATACCCAGAATTAAACACTGAATGAGGGCAAAAATACGCACTCATCAGTCGTGAGGACACCTGGGAGTTTTGAGCGCGATATCTCGCCCAGGCGAGAGGTTTTGAGTTTTGAGCGATGGACACTCTCGCCTAGGCGAGAGTGGCTCGCCTAAGCGAGTTCTCGAAGCGTAGTGGTGATGTTTTTGTCGAATACTCGTCTAGGCGAGGTCTGTGTGTTGTTTCGAGCCAAGGTGTGACTCGCCCAGGCGAGAAGATCTCGCCTAAGCGAGACAATGTGATGCGGCCACTGTTTTAAGCTCGCTCAAGCGAGGTGAACTAGCTTAAGCGAGTTTATGCGAATTTTCCATGTTTATGTGCGTTGTATGTGTGCTTTGACTACTTTTTTCCTAAAATTAGGAAGTATATGCATGTGGTGTGGCATTTGGGCTTCAAGGACTGAGTCCTATAGGGGTTTGGGATGTGCTTGATGGTTGGACACATGATGGGCATGGAACTAGTTGAGTTCCCGTCGGCTACTAATGGGTGAGAAGTCCTTAGTATGGTGATTACATGTGTCGGGCGCACGATGGGCAAGGAATTGATATGTTCTCGTCGGCTACTATTGGGCGAGGAGTCCATAGTATGGTGTTTGCGTGCGTGCCAGGGTCCAAGTTGAGGAGGCTTGGATGATTTACTATAGACGAGGAGTCTGTAGGGCAGGACTACGAGCGGGATAGGCTAATAGGGTTGGACCATGAATGAGTTAGTTTCGTGGGAGCACAGTGAAGTCCCAAGACCTAGTTCATGTATATGACTCGTGAAGGACTATGAGGTCATGGTTGGGTTATTTGAAAAGCATGAAATATTAGTTATGTTAATTTGGGATGGGTGGCATATTAATTTCATGTATTTTGTTTATATATTGTGCATAGCTCACCCTTTCTGAGTGTGTGTGGCGATGATCGGATGATTCGTTATCCGGGAGCAGATGATTTGACAGGTGGGCCAGGAGATGCATAGACTCAGAGCGAGGGATAGCTGGGGATTTTTGTTTATATAGTATTATTTTGATTTTGAGATAAATATGTAACTCTTTGGGAGCCATGTAAATATTGTTTTAGTTTTATGAATTATGGACTCCTGGTTATATGACATGTATATTAAAGTTTTTAATTTTCCCGCGTTTTTTTGGGAAAACGTATTTCCATTAAATGAGGTATTTACTTTCATTTTGTATTTATTTATTAAATATTAGTAATATTCCTTAGGAATGTTACATATTGCGCTTTGAAATTTCTGAATTTTGATCCCTCTTTGTCGGTTGAGAAGAGAAAATTGTAGTTGCAAGAACTTGAAGAGATGAGAGTAATTACCTATGATAGTTCCAAGAAATAGAAAGAGAGGGTCATGTAAGTATTGAAATGGATAGTTTAGCTAAGAAGAGGCGGGGTTGAATTGGCTTTATAAATCTTTGTTTACTTTTTAAAAACTTAAAACCCCTTTTCGTTGAATCAAACTGACCACAAAATTAGAAAGCAAGCATTGAAAAACTGCACACTTTCAACCTATTAAAATAAAAAATAACAGATTAATTTGTTCATGAAATATGATTATGATTCAACAGATTAAAATAGAAAATCAATTAGTTGATATTTTGGAAAATTATGTAGAAATGAAAAATGTATGAAACTCACTCAAACAACATGCTTTATCAATCAAGATATGTTCCACTCAATATATTCAATTTAGTTATATTATCATATAACGTAAAAACACATGCACACTTTACAAAGATTGATTTTCTTAAGATTTAGATACTAAACAAGACAAGGGAAAAAGGATCACACAATGATTTTTATACTAGTTCACTCAATAACTGAGCTACAACCAGTTTCTCAAGACAACCTGAGCCTGATCATGCACTATATCAAAAGTTTTACACAATCCTTCCAAGATTACACTTTTGGATAAGGCAAAAACACCAAGATTCTTGAATCCCACAAGAATCTTATCCCCAACATCGTAAGAATCCCACTTATAGACTTGGAATCACACCAGGAACAACACAAAAGCACAAGAACAATCAAACCTGATGGAGGCTCTCCCTAGCCAACCAAACACGTGTTCTTCTAGCTTCAACCAAGCAAAAAAGCTTCCAAGATCAACTAAGATCTTCCATCAACAGTTGCAAAATATGTAATCAAGAGAGAAAGTTTTCCAAATTTGTATTACTGTTTTTCGTGCTAAAAAAAATCTCAATTCGTGTCTCATATCTCTAAAAACTAGTTTAAATAGCTTGGTCATAAGTGAATTCAACAGGTTAGTTTGTTCATACAATCTGTTGATTTCACTTGACTTTAGTGAAATTAGTCTATTGAATACCAATTCAATTGATTGAATACATTTATACCAAAACTATATGCAACAAGCCTTTTAACCTGTTAAAAACCCTTTTAACAGATTTTAAAAAGCACACCCAAGACAAAACAACATCTAACCTATGTCATATAGTCTACAAATACAATACAAACAACAAGTTTCATGATCTTCAACTTAATTCTAGATTTAGCTAATCCTTAGCCTGATCATGAAACCATCTTCATCAACTCTTCATCAACCACATATGTAAGATCCGCTAAATTTAATTAATTAAATAAATAAATAATTAATAAATGCGAGCAGTGGGAGCCTTTATGGCATTTAATTCTGACAAGTATGACGTGGAATAGTACTAGCTCAAATGGTTGAGAGTACTTGATTGTGTAATTATGTAATTATTTTATATAACATTTTGGTTGTGGGGTGTAATATTATATTCTTAAATGATTAAGAATTATCACGAAACATGAATTGGTTGAATGATTGTGCATTGATTTGGCATTGGCATGGTTATGGGTTTGAACTTTGGTAACTCTAAATTAAACTTCTTTTTTGCTAAAATTAGTTTTGGCATGAAGGTGAAAGGGTAAAGAAAACCCTAGATGAATGAGCAGCCAAGGGAGGCTGGAAAAAACAGTCCATAATGACTAATTAAATGGCAATTATCATGAACATTAAGCATGTTTGTTTTAGCACATTAAACTACCATTAAGGGACCATTAAAAGTCAAATTTTGAGTGAACAGGAAGGTTTTCTGTGCTGCCATTGTTGCTTAGTGAAAGGAGTACGAAAATTGGAGAAGTGTTCTGTGATAATTGAGTGAGAAGGAGAGCTAATGTGGGAAAACAAGGGGCGTCCATTCCGATCAAAGCAAAAACCAAGAACCCCAAGTTTAAGCGAAGAAATCTAGGTTAAGGGAGCTTTACGAGTTAATTCTATGTTTAAGTCTGATTGACATGCTAAATATAGTAGCTTTACGCGTTAATTTTGTTTTAAGTCTGATTGGCATGCTAAATATAGTATGATTATGCATGAATTATTTTATTCTGTTTAAAGCTAGTGTTTATGGAAATTTCTAAAAACTGTCTGGCCAGCAATAAAGTGCTGCCAGACGACTCTTTCCTTTCTAAGCCATTTTGGGTTCTTGTAGAGGAATTGTCTGCCAAAATTATCGTTAATTAGCTTGTTTGACCAATGTTGACCCATCCTTGCCCAGAGTTAAATGGTTGACCAATTTTGACTCTTTGACGGTCTATTGAGAGGCTGCCACGTGTCAGAGTAGTCTCTCTCTCTCTCTATTAGGGTTTGGATGTCCTAAGTGGTTCAGGCGAGATTAGGGTGATTGTCGTGGTGGCTGCGAAGTTGATGCGGAAGGTGTTACTGGGTCGCGGCTATCGTGAAGAATTGGTGTCAAGTCCACGTTCTTGAGCGGGGATGGTGGTTGCGCAAGAGACTCGCGACTGCAGATAACAGTGGTGCTACCATTGAAGGATTGAGCGTGACGACTTCGTGTTCGAGCATGATGCTGCCATGAGCACTGCCGCAATGAAGAAGATGTAGATATGATCCCGATGAGAAGATGATGTTGCTGGTCATGATGGTTTCCATGGCTGACATCGCGAGGAAGAAGATGATTCGCGTGCAGGTGTAAGTATGGAGGTGCTGTGTTGCATCGCAGACCTCAGTTTCTCTCACGGTGAAGGAGAAAATGGAGGATTCGCGGTAGCAGCTAGTCATAGTGGGCGTGGACGGCATTGCTGGTCCAAACCGGATATAGGTTCGCGCAGGTATGAAGCAGTGAAGAAGGGAGTCTGTCTCGAGTACGGTGCAGGCGTTGGTGGTAGCGAGGTGATTTGGAGAAGAGGGTGGCGTGAGGGTAATGTAATGGTGGTTCTGGCAACGCGACTATGGAGACAGTGGTCTAAGGTTAACGACATGGTGGTTTCGTGCATCATGGAGGCTGGTTCGAGCATGGTGCAACGTTGGTGGCAGCGTGATGCATCGTAGAAGACGGTGGCTGCGTTTTCTGGCATGAGCGCGATGGGGTGGCTGCGGTTTTGGCGAGTTGCAGCGGTGGTCGGACATTGCGGTGGTTGCTGTAGAGGGTGGCGACTGCGGCATGGTGATGGTGAGAAAGAAGAAAAATTAGGGTTAGGGTTTCTAATGGTGTGAAAGAGAGAAGGTGATGAGGTGTCATCTTGTAATTGGTTATTTTAATGAGTGGAGGATTGATGATGTGGCAAATTTTAATTGGTTATTTTAATGAGTATAGGATTGCCATATGGCACAATCTGGTTGAGTGGAGTTTAAGTGATATTAGGGGTGCAAATTAGTAAAAAGAAGGGGTCCAGAAATATTTCTTTTCAGAATTAGATGACCCAATTGAAGAAGGGGGTGTAAAAATGAAAACTGGGGGTGCATTTAGCTCCTGAATTATTCCTCTCCAAAATTCTGAATTTTGGACTTATTTTATGACTTGAAATATTTCCAATTTACACTCTTAAGGACCTAAATTAAATTCTAGTTGCATTATTAAACTTAAGAATATCCAATAATATACTATGCAACTAAAATGAATCCTTAGGATAAAAAAGATACTAAATCCCCAAAATTTAAACACTTAATGAGGGTAAAGGTTCAAACTCATCATAACCGCTAAGCGGTCTAGAAGTGGAAAGTGCCTGGCGCCTCGTGAGTAACGCTAGGTGATATTGTTGCAGCAAAATTATATTTTGCTCGTTTGATTTGCGTGGTCTACAAGGCTTCTAGGATGTCTTAAAGGTCGGCTTGCTAGTGTTCCTTGAGTTGTGGTTCAAAACGTATCCTTTGAGTTGTGGCTCGGGAAAGGGGTTAAGCACGTAGTATTCCTTGAGTTGTGGCTCAGAATAACATCTCTTGAGTTGTGGCTCGGGATGACGGATGAACACGAGGAACTCTTGAGTTGTGGCTCGGGTTAGTGAGTGTTGCCGGTGGGAGTGTGCACGTAACGACGTGTAGGGATGGGTCCAGTTAGATTGCCCTCCTTAGTAACTAACTAACAAGTGTGGTAATCTTGGGACGTTACGAATGTAATTCGTATTGGGAACTCCACCTGGCATTACGATGTGTGATCCGTAGCATGGTTTCCCGCACGTGCTCTATCGGTTGTGGCCGATAGGTGTGACAACAAGACATTTTGAGGTACTCACTAGAAGATGTAGAACACGGTTGATATGGTAATGGCCATGTGTATGAAATCAAAGTATGGATTTCTTTTGGTGTGGTTGTGATATATGTATCTGTTGTACATATATGTTTATTCTGTTAGCTCACCCTATCTACTTGTGTTTGGCGATGATCGTGTACGCGGTACACGAGAGCATATGATATTACAGGTAAATCTGGTGAGGCCTAGAGACGGAGCAAGACTAATATTGGGAGAAGATTTTATCAGAGTTTTACTAATTATGTATTTTTAGGGACTTTGTAAACATTTGGAGTTTTTTAGCATGTTTTTTTTTTATATATTGGAATTTTATGAATTTTGAGATGTGAGTTACATTATATTGTAATAAAGTTTTAACTTTCTTGCATTTTTGGGAATCCAAGTTATAATAAATGAAGTTTTATTATTTGTTTCTTTATTATATTAATTAAATCTGTAATATCCGGTCGGGATGTTACAACATATGGTCTCATGTATTTGCTTCATAAAATCTATGCACCAAGGTTACTTGTGCTAACAGGACAAACTCTATCATGATATAAAGCTTTTGAAAGATTTTCAACCAAGCCAACAAGTTTTGCTTTTCAATTCAAGATTCAAGCTCTTTCTTGTGTAACACTCCTTTCGATATGCCATGTGTAATTTTTTTTTTCAAACTTTAAAACGCAACCATTTATACCATCCTATTAAATAAGAATTTTCCAAATAATTTTATTTTGGCTTAATTACTCAGAACATAATACAGTTTGGTTCTAAAATTTTAAAATGGTACCCACTTTTAAGTTTGTCTCAATTTAGTACCCAAATTCGTAATGTGCATCAATGTAGTACCCTCCGTTAAGTTTCCGCAAACGCCGATAAGTACTTTGCCACGTGTCAGCCTCTGCTTTTTTTAATTTTTTTAATTTTGTTTTAATTTTTTAAATTTTTTTTAGAAAAATAACAAAATTGCCACATGTTAAATCCTTGATGTGACACATGGCATTGTTAGTGACACATGACAAGGTACTAGCATGTGGCAAGGTACCTGCCAAGTGTGATTTCAATTTAGTTCCCACATGTGTCTATTTGTTTCAATTTAGTACCCATATATGTTTATTTGCTTCAATTTAGTACCTGTTCTATTTGTTAGAATTTTGTCTGAATATTTTTTTACATAATAGAGAAATATTGTATCTCCCTTAAAACCAAATTTATTATTTATATAAATGTTATATTTATATTTGTTAGTAAAAATGACTTATAAAATTTAGTATTGAAATTTATATTAAAGTTAATGGTAAAAGTCATGAATAACAAAGTTTTGGTAAATTTGTTACATTGATAATTGTTATACTCATGAATAACAAAGTTTTGGTAAATTTGTTATTCATGACTTTTATTATTAACTTTAATATAAATTTCAATATTTAATTTTATAAGTCATTTTTAATAATAAATATAAATATAACATTTATATAAATAATAAATTTGGTCTTAAGGAAGACACAATATTTCTCTATTTTGTAAAAAAATATTCAGACAAAATTCTAACAAATAGAGCGGGTACTAAATTGAAATAAATAAATATATATGGGTACTAAATTGAAACAAATAGACACATATGGAGACTAAATTGAAATCAAGACAATGACACTTGGCATGTACCTTGCCACGTGTCACTAACAATGCCACGTGTCACATCAAGGATTTGACACGTGGCAATTTTTTATTTTTTTTAAAAAAATAAAAAAAATAAAAAAAAATAATAAAATAAACATAAGCTGACACGTGGCAAGGTACTTAACGGTGTTTGCAAAAACATAATGGAGGGTACTACATTAATGCACATTACGAATTTGGGTACTAAATTGAGACAAACTTAAAAGTGGATATCATTTTGAAATTTTGGAACCAAACTGGGTATATTCCGAGTAATTAAGCCTTTTATTTCAAAACACCACTTGTCAGAATATTAATATGAAATAACTTTATTCCTGAAAACAAAACGTGGTTCAACCCACCAACTGAGTTAAACCATCAACATAAGTCTTAATACAAATCTTTCAAGTTCAAAAACTCACAACAACTATTTCTTACATTTATTTAAAGGAAAATTTTCAAAATGAAAAGAAAAAGCTCCCAAAAGCATTCCCGCGAGCTCCTTACAACTAAGCTTCTCCAACTGTATCTACACCATCATCTACTCCTGTATAACCTAAGTTATACGATCATCGCAAGTGGAAATCACAACCACAAACATGCAAGGGTGAGCTAACCACAACCACAACCACACTCACAACATCATTAAATCCTCATCATTACACTTAACATACATCATTCATCATGCCCAATACCTAATATATTGCAAACAAAGCTCATCACATTAACCATATCGCATATCACATAACAATGCATATCAATATACACTCTCTTATCATCATCATAATATAACAAACTCATTTCAGATATCAATTATCACATGTTTTCGAAACCACAACATGTACCCAACAACACATTATCACCAAGTAATATTAAATGGAAACACATGATCCCATGATTAACCACTTAGCAAAAACTTGCACACACTTTACCAAAGATGCCATTTCCCATTACTCTCGTAGCGAGCCTCGACGAAGTATAACACTTCCCATTACTCATATCGAAAGCCCTGACAAAGTATTCAACTTCCATAATTAACCATCCAACCAATCTCATACGAAATTTACCTAAGATGTCACTTCCAATTACTCTCATAGTGAGCCCCGACGAAGTATACAACTTCTCATTACTCATATCAAAAGCCCCGACAAGATACGAAATCTCCCATTACTCTTATCGAGCCCCGACGAAGTGCACAACTTCCTATTGCTCACATTAGGAGCTCCGAAAAAGTGCGCAACTTCCCATTACTCGGATAGAGAGCCACAACGAAGTGCACCTCTAGTACAATTACGTAAATATAACTTTCAAAACATTCATACCCAAGCATACACTATCTCATCATGATCACACATCAATCAACAATCACATGATTATCTGTATGCATGATCAATAAACACACATGCACATTAAGGCCTCATCATCACATGTATCACAACATATTAACATCATTAAATCCTTATCATTATACTTAACATACATCATTCATCATGCCCAACACCTAATATATTGCAAATAGAGCTCATCATAATTTATCACAACCACGTCTCAACACAATACAACCATGAAAAACTAGCAATCATGTGTAACATATGCCTCCAACTACAGACCACCAAATTGAGATTACAACGTTCAAACTAAAGAACAACATGTTATGGACTAACTGTCAAAATATCAGCTAAATTCGAAAACTACGCAAAAAAAAAATAGTAGCGTCCAGTGCCAGACCTCTTGTAAAATAGGTCTCTTAGCGCCCATAATCAACGCTCAATGCCTGACCTCTTGTAAAAATGCCTAGAACCAGCGCTCAACATCCAGCGACGCGCAAACACACCCAAAAATATGAAAAATGATGTATTTACACATGATTTAGTCATCTTAATGCATACAAACATCATGGAAAATTAAAATTCATTTACCATACACACAATTTCATAATATTCTAATTCTTACCTTCCAAACTTCCATTCAGACACCCATTCCACCAATACAACACCACCAATGCAACCAAGTAGCACATTAAGGCATTCATTCACACAACATCATGGGTTCTTATTGACACTAACATTTTACTGCACCAAAACAATGCAATTGCCCATGTTGAAAACATATTCACATCATAAGCATTCACCCAAATCGATCAAAGTTAACCAAACAAATTTTACAGCCCAACCTCCACTCTATGAATCAATGTTAATCTCATCCTTCTCATGAACACAACCTCATGATTTCTATATGCTACTGAACTATTACTGCACAACACACAAAGAAAAATCTAAGGACTATGTACATGTTGAAATCATATTTGCATGATAAACATGCACTATACACAATTTCACAATATTCTAATCCTTACCTTCCAAAAAGACTAACCCCAATTAGTTTCCATCCCTAAACTCAACTCTATGCCTCACAAATTTAATTAATCCAACTTCTCTCATGCATCATTTCTTAATCTTTATTTCACAGGATTCAAGCAGCATATTTTCAATGCTCATATGCTAAATTCACAGTCCCAAAAATCATTACTATTAAGTATAAAACTACATGCTCCCTGTAAATTTATTTTTTCTTTCCATCCTTTTTAACCACAACATTTTCAACATAACATTTAAATAGTACAAAAGTCTGTCTTCTTAAAATTTATCACTTAAACCATGAAATTTGTACATTCACACATAGAAAGAATACCACATATCCCTAACCCCATCATAATTCAAGCAGAAAAAAAATATATCTTCCATTACAATCCCATGAAGGAATCTTACTGCCCAACACACATCCAATAACAAGTTCATATGCAAAAACACAAATCCCTATTTTTTTCTCCAAATAGAACATGTTCTTCTCAATCCAAAGCAACACAATCACATAATCAAAACATAGATGCATGGAGTAGTTCCTCTTACAAATGCCTTGAAGAAAATGAAATTCTCAACTCAAAGCACGTCCACAAAATAATTTAAAAGATCAATGCTTAGCACCCCTTCCTCCAAAAATTAACGATTTTCCATCTTATCTCATATCCACAAAACACTGATCACATGAATAGATAGCATAGATAAGCTCCCCTTGCAAATTCCATGAAGAAAAAGAAAATTTCAATTCAAAGCACGTCCACAAAATAATTTAAAAGATCAAGGCTTATCACCCCTTACCTAGAATTGTTGCACCAAGACCACCTTAGCTTTGCTCAACTTCTCTCATGCTCTCAATCTCACGATGCCTCCCTTTTTCTTTTCTCCTCCAACTCCAACTCCATTTTTTTTAACTCTCAAAACCTCTCTATTTTCCCTTAACAACCCATATTACATGAAGAAAGAGAAGAAAAAAAATATATAACTCTCCTACTCAATGTTAATTCACCTTAATTTCTTATGCATGTGGCTAGATACATTGGCTCTACCTCACCTTTTCACCTTCCTAGTTGGATCAAGAATCTACTAAAAAAATATCCATAATTTCTTCGTTTTTGCTCTAGCTAGGATTCGAACATTCAACTCCCAATACTCAAGAAACACTCCAAACCATATCAATACACACACTAACATTTCAATAGCATCCACACATTCCATGCATTCAAGAAAAATAAAAATAATTAAATTCTAGCCATGTTGAATAAATTCTAAGTTATTACTATACATAAGTCACACCAAAGACACACACAAGCACTTCCAAACAAAGACACGAACCCATAACCATCAATCCATAGCTAAGGCCTTAACCAACAGTGATACTCTTCACCTTTGTTTATAGCCTTACGTATTAATTCAATTAATATTCCTCACGTCCAAATATCACATTATAATTATAATTATTTCTTGGGTCTTACACCTAGCAAGTTGAAATCCAAGTGGTATGGATCATTCACTATCAAGCCTTATGGTGTTATTCAGTTGATGGATCCTTCATCTGAAGATTCACTTAGAAGTTAGGTGGTGAATCATCAAAGATTGAAACATTATTTGGTGGTTGAGGTTCAACGCCTCACCACTATCTTTCATCTGCGTGATCCATAAACTACTACAAGTAAAGTTAGTGATGCTAAAGAAGCACTAATTGGGAGGCAACCCAATGTTTATTGCTTTTTCTAGTGTAGATTCATGGTTGTTGTTTTGAACTAGTCACCCAGCGAGTGTAACACCCTAAATGAATATTACTTAATAAAAGTAAACTATAATTAAAAATAAATTCAATTGTGTGACATTATTCCTAAAATGCATGAAAATTTGAAACAACATTAAACGAGTCTAAAAACCAAAAATCCATAATTCATAATTAAACTATTACAAGTTCAAAACCCCAAAAGCAGCTTAAGGAATTTTAAAATTTATTCCAAAACATAGTATCTTTACTAAAGCCCAAGCACTAGCCCTCACTCCGTCTCTACGCATCGCTATCCTCAGTTGGAATCACATCTACTCTGGTGTGACAAGTCACACGATCATCGCCAAACACAAATAGAAAGGGTAAGCTTACAAAGAAATAACTTTCATAAATAATACTATAAACACCTCATCCTAAATGACTTAACCAATTTCTCATCTATAAAGACCTTTATACCAGGCAACCTTAGTCTCATAACCTATATGAGATTAGCACATACTCAATCATGGTCTTAAGGATTTCATAAGCTTCCACGAACCTGCCCGCTCGTGGTCTAACTCTATGAATCTCCTTGCTTGTAGTTCAACCTTTACAAACCTCTCCGCTCGTAGTTCAACACGCATGAACACGTCCTGTTATGAACCTCCCTGCTCATAACATCCTTAAGTGTGAGCATGAAACATACGAACTTCTCCACTCATATCCCCACACAAGAGTACATTGTATACAAACCTTCCCATCTGTATTAATCTCGTATTTCCAACTCCATTACGAACCTCCCCGCTCGTAATCCAAGCAAACATATCCTAGACCAAAGACCATAACCTCAACGAATGCAAAACCGAACACAAACGCACACTACCACTGCATTATGTCAAGCGCAACCTAAGCACTCTGAGGAGAAGTCACAACACAGACCGCCTGGTAGTACAACAATGCCGCTGGGCGCCACACCTTCCAAGGCCTCCTTGGTTTCTTCCTATCGCCTGACGGTTACCCCTGTGCAGCCAGGCACAATGGCAGTAATGTGCAACTACTAATTTTTTTCCCATAAAAATGTAGTTCAGAAACCCCTAATCATCTAGGCACATAATCCAACATACAAGATACATGTATATATATATATATATATATATATATATATATATATATATTAAAATGTATTCTCATTTTAAACCATGACAATACTTGAATTTGAGAACAAATTCCACATGCTCATAAAGACTTCCAAAATAAAGACTATGGATTGCATACTACTCATGCCAGATCATATCTTACCTCAAACAACACTTGCAACATCCCATTCATTCCAATATCTTATACCCAATAATGTTTAGCATCATCATACAAGTATATTTCATGCATTAGACCCACCACAACACCCATCTATCCATTTTACATCTCTATTACATGCATTCACAATTAATCATGCTCCCAAATACCCAACCTACAGTGGCACACCACAAAACTTCATTCTGTTGCACTCTCTATGCATCGCCTAGCGGAGCATACTTTTTGCCAAGTTGTGCATTAGGGTTCTACGACAGAATCCAAAATTTACACCTGTGAGAAAACCCCAAAACCCCAACTCAATCCAATCATGCAATTGTACCAAAAATTACATCAAATTATGCTTTTAGAATTACATAAAAAAATGAACAACAATGCTCGCGTCACCTGGCAACCCACGATTGCCACCAGGCGGTTTTTGGGAAAACCTAGAAAATAGGTTCAACGGCTTGAGTCACCTAGTGGGCCATCATTGTCGCCAAGCGATTTTTGGAAAGAAACTCAAAAACTTCAAAAAACAGCGCAATTGGAAAGAGAAATGGATACCCAAACTTCAAAACATCAAAACATATATCAACACAAATTTAACAAACAGATACAACTCCCCTTATCGAAAATTCCCTCTCCAACCGCACTCTTGGAGTTATTTATTGCACCCAAAATGGATCTAACCTTGACTCTATCAAAAGGAACCCTCCCCTCGCCTTCAAAGCTCTCCCTCTGACCAGTTTCAGTGCTCTAAATTTAATCCTTAACAGTCCCACTAATTTTCCTTTGTTGCCTCACTAAAACACTTTCCTATTTTAATCATCTGGCCCCTAAATTTTTTTAATTAGTTAAGAAAAAGAAAATTAACTTAAATTGTCATCAATTGGCATTTACATGGTGGTTTTAGCTTACTAATTGACCATACCTATGCCTTTCTAGTTTCTCTAAGATGGCTAGGGTTTTTCTGAGTATCTACCAGTGTAGCTTAAATAATCTAACATAAAAAAATAGAACTGTTTAACACTAGCCAATGTTCGAATTCTCATTCACTCAATTACCAAACTTATGACAACCAACAAGTCTATAGATGTTTCATGACATTTCATGCACATAACCAAATACAACTAATAATATACCCATGACTCAAACCCAAGTCCCTTCAACACCACCATCACGTTAAACCACTTGAGCTTCCTTTGTTCCTTGCTATGATTTGATTTTTTAATTCTTTTAGATGTATCTTCCATCCACAATTATCGTAATTAATTCTTTATTCTTTATTTAATTTTCATGGGCCTTACAATGAGCATAAGAGTTGCCCAACAAGTCTGGTTTTTCATAGAATTTGATAAAAAATTATGCAGACTTTCCCAACGACTACTCCCCTCGCCCAATGACTAAAGTCGCTGCATCCTAGGAAAAAAGTGGTCAAAGAAGTCGCTAAGCGAGTCTCACTCGCTCAACGACTAAAGTTCTCTTACTTATGACTCGTTAGGCCACTACCACCTCGCCTAGCGACTTATGGAGGAGGTTATGGCCCTCGAATCGATGGTTGGGCACCCTATGGCTTGCCTAGTGCATCTAATTCAAAAAATAAAATAAAAAAAATTGAATTTTGAGGAGGGAAATTGTTGCACACGCCCAGCGAGTGCGACCACTCGCTTAGTGAGCGCGATAACTTTTAATTCTGTTAGTGATTTATTGGGTCAAAATTTTCTTTTGCTAAAAAATAGACCACACGCCCAACAAGTGTAACAACTAAAACCAATTAATTATAGTTTCCCCCTTTTTCTTTTTTCCCTACTTATCTCTTTTCACTTTAACCTAAATTCACTCTTCTTCTTCCCTGTATATACACCATTTTCTTGGCCTTTATGTTTTCCATTCATTTTCTTGTTCATCTCTTACATTAATCAACCAGGTAAATCATCTATTTTCTTTCTTTTCTTTTTTTGATTTAAGGTATGCTTAGGGTTTATTTTATATTTGTTTTTTTTTTGTGAATTTGTTCATGTTTATGCTTTTGAGAATAAACTGTCTATTGTTGTAGTGTTTTCGTCATGTATGTGAAGTCGATTGGTGATTCGTTGCTCGCCAACCACTATAACATTTTATGTTTCTAGGTTTCTTGTTGTTGAAGGTCTGATGTTTTGCTCAATGACTGTAACTTTTTTGGCTGTAATGTTGTTCTATTCGTTGTTGCTCGCTAGGCCTGTAGAGTGTGCTCGCCCAACAATATAGGTCTTACTCACCCAGCTAGTGTTTTCACCCAACGCCTGGTGCTCTTTGTTTGATGTGTTTTTGGGGCTGTTGTGTCTCATTCAACGAGTAACTTGGTCGCCGAGCGATTGTGGCGCTGTTTTGATGATTTTCATGTATTTTTTCTTGTGCTTTTATGTTTTTTTAATTTTTTTTTCAGTGTTTTTCTAGTATCTACTTTACAAATGGCTCCTCCCAAGATTGCTAAAGAATCCCGAAAGAAATAACTCACTCGTGGTTCTTCCTCTTGTGCTCTTTAACCAGATTATGTGGAGGCAAAATTTGTGCAAAATTATGACCAACACAGATTCTCTTTCGATAATGTTGTAAAGAGGTTTGTGGAGATAATGTCTCGGGGTCTCATTCCCGAGTGGAAGGTGAACCTATACGCGAGAGTATATGATGACTTCCACATGGAGTTGGAGAGGCAAAATTGGCACCAGGTGTTGGGGGATCTCCCTAATGAGATCTATGGCATATTGGTAAAGTTATTTTATGTCAATGCTTACCAAGAAGTGAGGAGTTGGCCGCTCCAAGCTAAGGTGTGAGGCCACATGATCAAGTGTGATCGACACACATTGAACACCTTTTTTAGGACAATCTTTTCTCCTTCTAGCCAAGTCACCCTTTTTAAATCCTTTCTGAGTGGCCATAAAGATTATGATGAGATAGCTTCAATCTTATGTCTTCCTGGCCACAATTATGTGTTGGATGTCAATGGCACTCGAGTTCGTATCCTTTGGAAAAATTTGACATCTTTGGCCCAAATGTGAAATGCCTTTTCCTAAACCAACCTTCCCCCTAACATGCACACCTCTTATCTTAATCTAGAGAGGTCATATCTCATTTATGGGATAATGACTGGGTTAGAAATGGATGTTGGTACTTTTATCTCCTAGGACATTGCCTACACCGCTTGTAACATCCCGGTAGGATATTACTTAAAATAAATAAAATAAACAAAACAAAATTAAATTCCTAATTTATTATTAAACCATTTCCCTAAAACGCGTGATGAAGGATTGACCCCAACCAAGGATGAAGGCACATGCTTAATAAGACTAAGCATGTTTAGAAAGGAAGTTCACTAATCCTTCATTCCTTTCATTTGTGTTTGTTATTTTTGATTCCCTAAGTTGACTTAGTTGAATCAACTTTAGTTGACTTGTTGACCTTTGACTAGGTTTGA
>Ga0214543_1008871_pt1 | contig 16119 bp, 16 predicted proteins | sample CNSS2metaG_FD_160094 | JGI IMG/M metagenome (GOLD analysis project Ga0214543, IMG submission 160094) | Root nodule microbial communities from cowpea collected in UCLA plant growth center, Los Angeles, California, USA - CNSS2 | ecosystem: Host-associated > Plants > Roots > Nodule | place: USA... | reverse complement strand
TACCTTCAGACGGTTACCACTTTTTAGCCTTAACACTGTTCATCACACTTAAAGGCTGGGGGACTGGTGTATCACACCTAGCCGGTTCCGCTAGCATACCAACACATATCACCCTTGACCGACAACTCATATCGGACAAGGTTGGGGGACTGGTGTACCACACCTAACCAAACTCAATCAAATAAGTAAACAATGCATCAAGGTAGCCAAGTATTCAACCAAGGCCGAGTCAGCTTAACTTGTACCGGACCTAGTCAACTTAACCATATAAATGATAACCCTCACGTACATGCCAAAGACAACCCAAGTACACGAATTGGGCCGCCATGGACTCAAACTTAACTGAATAAAGGCTAAAGTAACAACAAAGTGGCCAACACGGACAGTATGCAGCCAAGGACAACATCTGACAAGTCAAGAAGTAAATGAATCAGACCGCTCTTGAAGACTTAGTAAAATGGAAGCCCCCGCATTCAATAGGCCTTAAGGGCCTGGATTAGGGCCCAAGCACACTCACAACCCAAGCAAGGGCCCAAGTCAAGGCCTGGCCCACGGGATAACCAGACATCATTAATGCTCTATACCCAGTAATTAAAGGTACACATTCATTAATCACTGATTTGACTTTCTGAGAGCTTTGACTTACTTGAGCTTCGGAGACACTTCTGTAGGTAACCCCTTCTGGGTTCAAGCTGACATGTATCAACTGGGGAGAGACCAATTGAGGAGATAGCGGACTACATGGTAAGGTGACACTTGTGCTTAACTCATCTTATTTGTTCTTCTGCAGGAACAAATTGTATCTTTAAAACATGTATACTAAAAACAATTTTTTTTTTCTTTATTGGAGACATGTTTACCATATTTTCTTTTATGAACTTTCTTAAGAAACAAACTCATCCGTCTCTTGTAAAATAATATTTAATTCTACAGAATGAATAATATCAAAATCCAAATGCATATCAAAATTTATCATAAGTATGCTTATGTATATTGATGCCCTAATGGTTACAATGATTTTTTGCATTATTAGGTTCATTGGATAACCTCAACATACTCTTCCATATGCATTTCTTTGGACAAATATGTACCTCCCTACTAAAAAGCCATGATATCCGACTGTATATACAACATATAAGTATTACTAGAAAATGAGAAAAGGATACTATCTTTTTCAAGTGTTATCAGAAGCTTATTAAACTCCAATGTGCACCATGGCTTATGGCTTGGAAATCCTATTGTTTTAACCAACAAAGGATTTTTGTTCCCACTTTTCTATCTTTTATATGTCAATTAAAGCATCCCACTTCTCAATCCTTATCCTTCTTCCCCCAAAACATTTTAGGTCTTCTATATTATTTGAGCATGCCTTTATCTTGCCTTTTTCCTTGCCTTAGCTAAAGAGTCAGAATAGTGATCCATGCATGTTAAATTCCAAACCTTTCATGCCATGCTACGATAAAATCTAATGTAAAATGGTACTTATTCTGCACTAATACAAATTTATAAAAACTAATGATAATTAATGATAAGTACATATAATATAAAGATAAAAGATTATAATAACTTGCCTTAAAATCATTGAATAGGACCTAAACCCCAATAAAATCAAATTCAACACTAAAACTCAATGATTACTCAATATCACAGCCAAATAATCTTGAATTACCTTTCAAACGATGAAACCAAATCGTAGAGTAATCAAAACAAGGATAGATAAGTAATGAAGGGGAATATGAACCTCTCGTTCGCATCGATACTACTTGCTGCTGTCGCAACCTAAATCACGACGGGCGGACGAACTAAAAATAAATTAATTTGGAAAAAGAGATTAGAAGTCGCCACCATAGTTTATTCTGGAAAACAATGGAAAACCATAAAAATAAAATAAAGTCCGCGAAAACCAAATTTAGGATCCGGGAGTCGGTTACGTGTAGGGAAGGTATTAGCACCCTACAACGCCCGCCAAAGGCGGTACCTTTAATTAAATTTGCTAAAGGGATGTGTTTATTTTAAATATTTATTTTTCCCATAAATAAGAAAATATTGAACAAAAATTATTTTTTTGATTAAAAGGGACCCGACAAGGCTTAACTTTGGTCCTACGTATTCTCATAAAAAAAAATGAGAAATCAAGGCTACGTAGTTCTTTATACAACAATTTGAAAATGATTTGGAAAACCTTTTGATTTTTGAGAAGTGAACGTGACAAGGACTTGCCCTGCTCCTACGTATCTCTATTTACAATGAAGAATTAAGGATCACGTAGTTCTTGATAAAAATTGATTAGAATATTTAATTTTTAAAAGTTGTCTTTTAACATTTTTTGAAAATAAGTGTCATGCGACGCATGCGGCCGGGTTGACACAAAAATCATTTTTTATACTTTGTATTTATGAAAGGGAGTATCGTGCGACACAAGCGGTCGATTAGACACCAAAATATTTTTATAATTTTTTATAATTTGAAAATGAGTGTCATGCGACGCGAACAGTCGATTAGATACCTAAACAATTTTATGATTTTTATATTTTGAAAAGGAGTGTCGTGCGACGCGAACGGTCGATTAGACACAAAGAACAATTTATAATTTTTATTTAAAGAGCAGTCGATTAGATACCAAAACTATTTTTTTATAATTCTTGTATTTAAAAAGAAGTGTCGTGCGACGCAAACGGTCGATTAGACACTAAAAGATAAAATAAAGAAAATAATTTTAAATTTTATTTATTCTTATTTTTATCAATTTTAAAAATTATTTTAATTTTTATTTCAATTTAAAATATTTTTTATTATTTTTGAAAATGAAATGATTGAAATGTGATTTTAATAAAAAAAAGTAAAATTGGAAATAGAAAATGAAAGTGCATAAGTGAGTATGTGAGTGCAATGAAAAAAACTACACACATGGGAATGGGGTGCACATAGAGAAACGTGTGGTGCATAAAGTAAACACATCATAGTTTAAAAATAGAAATAAAAGGAGTGGTGTGAGTGCTTAGTGAAAATGCAGGTACAAGAGATAAAATGAAATTAAATGCAAAGGGTGTAGGGTTATTATATTAGGGAGTGCATGAAGTAAATAAATAAAAAGATGGCCCATTTATTATGCAAATCTGGAGAGGTATGGAAATTAAGTTACGGGGTTGCACGAAGTGATATTGTGTCAGCAGCAAAACCCTAGTCTATTATCTCCATCTTCGTCAACATACCAAACTTTATTTTCTCCAATTTCAATCCCACACTCACGGTGCACACTAACAACATCACTACCATCTCCACTGTTCACCGCAAAGTCGCCATCGACGGCCCCAGTCGCCCTCAACAACCTTGCCAGTGCCATTTCCGTTTTGCCTCTGCATGAAATATCACTAAACGGTAACCCTCATGTTCAACGTCTTCATCTCGAGTCACCATAGCCATCGCCGAAACCATTGTTCCGTCAAAGATACCGCCATCAACAACAAAGGTTGTCACTGGTACCTCTTCCTTCCTCATTTCATTTGCACAAATCATCCAAGAGTTAGCACCAAATCTCTCACGAATTCTCCGCCGGTCAAAGCGGCCAAGGACGCCATCGCTGCGCCAATCGGAGTTGTCTTCGCTTCTGCTTCGAATATGAATTTTTCGACAAAAATCCCGAACACCACCACACTTACTCTCCCTTCTCGAAGCCTATTCAACCCCTTCTCCACTTTCTTTACTATGAATTATTGATTTTCTTGCTATTTACTGCACTGTTTCTTTGTTTTGATTCTTTTTTGTGTCTCAACGACAACGGTTTGGATGAAAGTGCGTGAAAAAGGGTGCAGGGGATGGTTGATGATGGCTTAAAATGTTAGAGAGGAAGATGATGGTGCTTGCATGGATGTGTTACCGTAATCCATGAATCTGTCCAAAAAACTCTTTTTAAGAAAACAAATGTCTAGCGGTTTGGTGTAAAGAGCAGTTGGGGAGTTGAGACCACACGAACTCTGAGCAGCAGTTGGAGGAAGTGAACGCAGTCGTTGGAGAAAGTTGAGACCATGAGTAACCGTTATTTTTAAAAACTGTTTTTTGTGTTATTTTTAATTTTTAATTTTTTGAATTTAATTAATAAAAAATGAATAATAATTAATAATAAATAATTATTAAATTTTTAATTTCTGATTTTATTAATTAATTAAAAACGAAAATATATTTTTTAATTATATAAAGAAAACAAAAGGGTTATTTTAACGCTTAAAAAACATAAATTAAAAACTTTTATTAATTAATTTTTATTATTATTTTTTTAACGATTCTTTTAATTTTTTTGAATATATTTTAACGCTTAAATAACACTTTTATTAATTAATTTTTATTATTATTTTTTTAACGATTCTTTTAATTTTTTTGAATATATTTTAACGATTCTTTTATTATTAATTAACTTTTATTATTATTATTTTAACGCTTAAATAAAACTTATTTTTGAATATATATATATATATATATATTATTTTATTTTACCTTATTATTTTATTTCTTTTATTTTATTTTTTATTTTTTATTTTTTATATTTTAAAAAAAAGTTATTTGTCCGGACAAAATTGGGTGTTGACAGCTGCGAATCAAACATACCTCATTCATCCCGCAACAAGGGAATAAGAAGCCTAAGAACAAACAGGAAGCCCACATAAAGGTGATTCCGATGGCAAAAGTGGAGGTCCAGCCTTGCAACATTTAGCGTGGCCTTTGGTCGAGAAAGGGAAGGAATCTCACCTCTGCTTCGCATTAGGTAAAGAGAACAAAATGACTAAAATAAGAGTGAGAAAATGAGAGTGCCATTTGCATAGTCTGTGTGTCTCCTAGAAGAAGAAGAAAAGACCTGAAAATCTTCATGTAATGGTGATCCAAAAAGGTTGCTCTCGTCACGCGTTAGGGTTGAAAGAAAAACATTGAATTTGAAAGAAAAAATTAAGTAGGCAAAAAAGAAGAATGAAAGTTGTGCAAGTAGCAAGGATGAAAGTCGAGAGTGAGAATGGAGGTTGAAACAATCTTTTAATGGAAACGAGGTGCGAAAATTATGCTAAAATAGATAGCACTTTTTTATTTAAACGTTGCCTATTAACATCGTATAGATAGAGTTGAACTCTAATTGGAAACTATGCAAAGGACGATGTTGCCTATTGGTTTATATGAAAATATAATTTTTTAAAACTCTAATTAGATAAAGCACTACCTATGTGTGGTCATTTTTATAGCATTTATTTAATAAACGTTGTCTTTTGGTCTTTGTTTTGGTATGTAATGCTTAACTAAATAAGCGATATCTGCATGGTGTTGTCTATTACTGATGTGTAGTGCCATGTTCTTAATTTATGATTTTTCGTAGTTTTCCAGGGACTCCCAAAATCTCTGTTTTTAAAATAAGTCTTACTTTCGGTTCATCGTTCCCTCACAATTTCGTTTGCGACAATCATCATTGATAACACTGTCGTCAAGCGATCAAATTAATACTACTTATCTATAACAACTTCAGTATTAGTATGGGTTAAGTTAACCGTAAGTCGTCTCCCAACGAACACGGAATTGATTTTTAACAAGTTACTTTCTTAACAAACTGAAGATGTTATAGATAAGTAGTATTAAGTTGATCGCTTGACGACAACGTTATCAAATTTGGCATCGTTGTCGGGGAACATGGTTAGAATTTTTATCATTTTAGTTCTTCTTTTATTTTTGTTTTCTTTTGATTTTATTTTTTGTTTATCACTAACATTTTTTTTTATCTAAATTTTTTTCTATTTATTTTATTTTCTTTAGTTATTTTTTTTAGTTACTTAAGTTGTCCATTGAGACGCACCTCTCTTTCCTGGAAATCTACTCAACAAGCTTTCAACTTATTTCTTTTCAGAAAACCTCTTTTAAAATAAAAATAATAATAATTTTTTATGTGAAAATAATCAATAGTGTGATTTTCAAGTGAACTATAATTGTTATCCACAACAACCACATGATTCATATGATTATCAGCAGCAAATTGTCACACCTACTTCTGCACCTGATTTAATTAGGTTAACTATATGTCAACTAAATGATCTATATCCTAGATCATCTTTTTTGGAATATGAGCAACAATCCTACCATGAGCAACAACCATATTCTATGTGTCCACTCTGATGAGTCATTATTTTCTTCCATTCCACTAGCCTTTGTGTAACCATTAGACAGTTGTTCAGTGCTTAATTGTTCATCTTTAGAGTGTTTTTCATCTGTTGGGCTGTATTGGGCCACTATTTCGAATTTGGACTAATTTCACATCATTTGGCCTAATTTGTGTTTTTTAATTATTTTTAGGTATTTAGGTGAAGAAATTTTGGAGCTTGGACGTCAATATTCAGTTGAAGAGAGTCACCACATCATTTCCACATCATTTCCATGTCATTTCCACGTCAACAAAGTCAATGGGTCAACATTTGAGGCCCAAAGTCGCATTTTTGTAAATCTGAGTGGCAGAGTGGCAATTTTGTAAATAATGAGTGGAAGGGTGAGGTGACCACGCGTTTTAGGTCATTCAACATGCAACAGCCGCTCCTTCTTCTTCCACACTCTCTCAAACCTCCATTTTTGTTGTTTTTGAGCTTTGGAAGGTGACTCATGGTGGCACAAGCTATTTTTTAACGTTTTCCACTCGTTTTTGACGTTTTATGAGTCTTGGACAACAGCTATTGCTTGTATTCACGCTTTCTACACTTTGGGTAACATTTATATTGGAGCATTTTCGTTTTTTGGTGGCTATTTTCGTTGTTCTTCTATTATCCCTTGCTCCTTTTCGTTTGCTGCATCATTTTAAGCTTTCATTATCAATTTGAAGTCATTTGAACGGTTGAATTGCAAATTCTGTTGAGAACCCTAATTCGGATTTCATGAGGAACTAAGTTTATGTGTTGATTCTTTGCAGATAATGGATTGAAACCTTGAGATTAGTGTTTTGTTCGGTGGAGTTATGTTAATCTCTCAATTATGAATTTGCATTAGGGTTTAAATGAAGAAACCATTCTGTTTTTGCTTAATTTGCAGAGTGGGATAATTGTGTGTTCATGCTTAGTGAACTGTAGCAGATTTCATAGTTGTGTGCTTTGCTTAATTACACTTGAGTTCGAGTTCATTTGCGCTTAGTAATTAATTCGGGTCTCATTAGAGTTAATATAACAATTTTTAAGTTGTAATCCGTGATTGGTGGATGTTCATTTGAAGCAAAGAATCAACATTGTTTTTACATTGATATTACACGTTTGCATTTAAGTTTTCAATTGTGCATTGCATCCGTAAATCTGCCAAACCCCCCACCCCTTGTGTTATTGTTGTGTTCATTTGGAAATTGAAGCTTTGAATGAAAATACTGGTCGTTGGGAGACGACTTGGTTCACTTTCACATACTGCATTTAATATGTTTTAATTTGGTGGGGTACGGCCTCTATCACACTTCAACCCGTTTGGTTCTCAACAACAACAACATGCACCATCACAACAAGTTGCAGCAATCAATAGACCATCCTATAAGGAAGTTGTGTTATTAATGGATGGACTGAGAGAGAAATTAGACACCATAGATGAAAGGTTGCGAGCTGATCAATGATACAAAGATATTGAGCAAAAATGGTATGGAAATGATAAAGTATTGTATGACATGATGGAGGATGCAAGTAACAACAACTTTGTAGAATTACTTTGTACTGTTAATACCACCCTCAAATGCAATCCAAGAATTTAGAGCACTTCGTCAATAAATAGAGGATATGCTTCTAAAGTTGGCCATTAGAGCTGAACAAATGTTAGAAGATTTAAGTCAGCTAATGAAAAGACAAAGCTATGGAGGCCACCATAGAAAAACTTATGAAGCCGATAGTTGAGCAAAGGGATGAAATGATAATGTTAAGGAGCATGAATCAAAGGATGGAACAATTGAGCACTGATGTGAATGAGTACATGATTCAAATGTTAGATCAACCAACACCAAAATCACATCACACTGATATATCTACTGATAAATATAATGATGCTCATAGTAATATGTCTACTGATGGACGTATCAAATTTTCTAAAGATGTTGTTGATGAAGAAATTGAAGATTCTCACACATATATATCTACTGATGGATATGAGTACAAATGATCTTTTTCATGAGCAGAGTTGTGAGAATAATACAATGGAGGAGCCAAGTGCAGTTGAAGAGCCAACCATATTCGAAGATGCAGCTGAAGCATCAACTATTGCAACTAACTTGGTTAATGATGAAGTAGCAGATTCAACTACTTCAAGTGCAGATTTTGGCTCACAAGGTGAGATTATGAGGATTACTGATGATCCTGTTAACCATTCAAATTGAGTTGAAGCCACACACTCCACACATCAAGTTTGTTGATGTGAATGATGCAAATATGTTTTTAGTGGTGATTTTTGTTGACTTGGCTGCGGAGAAAGAAGAAAGGTTGTTGCAAAAGGAAAAGAGGTTAGACTCATATTCTTTTGAAAACATTGTTAATAAAAAAGTTAATTTGTATGCATGTTTGTTTTTTGTTTCTGTTTTTAATTTTAAATATATTAAGAAAATTTCAAAAATATGTACAATTTGACATATGGCTAGATTGAGCCAAAAGTCACAATTTTTCATTTCCCCCCCAAAATAAGTCCATCAAGGAAATATTTTCTTTGAAATAAGTGTGGGGCAAACAAACTGTAGGTAGGATTTTTCTTTTTTTTTTTGTTTTTCAACTTTTTGTTTTTGTTTTCATTTAAAAAAATTGTGATTTCTTTTTGAGAAAATTGTAAAAGTATTAACTTTTTACTAAGTGAAACTTTTAAACAATATGTGTCATAAGAAATCCACAAAAAATATTCCCCTGCTTTCAATAAAACATATTGACATTGGATTTTGGGATTTGATTCAGTAATTGGGATGATCATAATTTTGGAAAAATAAAAGTCATGTTGATATGAGTGGATTGTTTGTATGATTTGCTAATTGAGTTGATTTGAGAATTTCTTGATTAAATTTTTTTGTGAAAGAGTTTTGACCTTATGAGTCTTGAGCCTTAATGTAAAGGATGGACCGTTGTACCATTCCTATTTTGTCTTGAGTGACTTGCTCATGTTTGTTTATACTCAAATATTTAGGTTGATTCTTTTGTTTTTCAACTTAGGTGAATGTGCATGATTTGATATGACTGAGGCATTTCTTGTTTTTAGCTACTTGGCCAAATAAGCCCACCTTGGTATTAATCCATTGATAGCCCCTTTGAGCTTTAAACCTCTTTCTCTTGTTTTAAGCCAATTGTAAACCCTTAAAAAGGAAAAGACCATGTTTTTGCTTATCTTAGGAAGGAAAAAGGAGCTAGTGGATTATGATTGGATTGGTTGAGGAATAAAGTTTGTGGGTTAGTACCTCACCCATAAATTACTAAAAATGGCAAAAGGAAAAATTGTTGATGAAAAAATGTTGAAATGAAAAAAAATAATTGTTTTCTAAGAAAAAAGAGAGCAACAAAGCAATCAACGAAAAAAATTTGTTTTTGAAATTATGCTTCAGTATTCTTCCAACATTACTATTTCAAAAACCCAAAAATTCTAAAATTTTTCCTACCTTTGCCTTGGCCCCATCATAACCTTTGAAAAGTCTTCATGATCTTTGAATGCATATTTTCTAAAAGTTTGTGAATATTAGAGTCTTATTAAGTATTAGGAGTGTTTACATGCATGAGTATTTTGAGTGAAAACACAAGCCAAAACACTTGAGAGAATTTTGGTGAGAAAATACACATTTAACTTGAGTGCTCTCTTTCATAATTGATTGTCTTATGAATTCAAAAGATTAACTCATGTGTGAAAAATATAATTTTTTCGTTTGTTTATGCATGGTAACTTGATTTCTAGAATATTGATTTGTCTTAAGTAAGGTTCCTTCCTTTGATCCACTATTGATGTGAAATAAAATACCTCGAAACAAGTTTTGAAATTGCTCAATTTTGCCCAGGAGTGCAAAAGGATAAGTGTGTGGTTATGATGAGTGTGTATGTTTGCCCTCATTTAATGTTTAATTATGGGTATTTAATTGAATTTTGTGTGCTTAAAGATTGATTTAATTGGGATTTCCTATAATTGGGTTTATTGAGCATGAGATACAAAAACATGTTAAAAATAGTGTTTTAGTTGCATAAATGTTTTTTGGATATTTTGAGGTGTGTTAGTGCAGTTGCAGCTAAGTTGAGCTCATGGAGGTGTGGAAATAAATTGATTAAAGATTCATGACACCTTAAAGATAAATCCAAGAATAAGAAATTATAAAAAGCACAAAAATCCAAGCCAAGCATTGCATGAATACGGAAAGAAAAGCTTGAAAAAGTGAAGAAGTTTGGCTAAACCCTAAACCTTAAACCCTAATGGATGAGTTATGAGTCATTATTTTCTCTTATTCCATTGCCTTTTTGTGCCATTCTTGAGGGTTGTTTAGTGCTTAATTGTCTTTTGTTAGTGCATTTTCCTCAATTGACCTTCATTGGGCCGTTATTCCAAATTTTGATTAATTTGTCATTAATTGGTCTAATTATTCTTTCTAATTGTTTTTAGGTATTTTGTGGAGCAAATTTTGGAGCTTGGACATTTATCATAAGGTCAAGAGAGAGTTACCACGTGATTTCCACATCATTGCCACAATTGTGCCATGTCAGTTAGGCTATCCATGTCACTAGGCCACCATTTTCAACCCATAATGTCATTTTTGTAATTTTGAGTGACAGAATGACATTTTTGTAAATATATGGGTCTGTAGTGATGTGAACACGAAAATTTTAGGTCTTCTTGGGTGGCAGTCGCACATCATCTTCTATAACCTCCATTTTTACGCTTTGAGAGCTTTATATGGTTACCCTTGGAGGTGCCACATGAATTTTGATGTTTTAGCACAAATTTATTCCGTTTTTATGCATTATTACAACACCCATATTGGATTTTACGTTTTCTGCACATTTGGAAGCTTGGGTAGTTTCTTTTTAACATTGGGACCTTGTTGAATCCATGTTTCATCTTCTATTCATGATTTGATAACTTGTTTTGTTATTGTTTCACGTTTTCTGCACCATTTTACATTTTCTGCACCGTTTTCTTATCATTCAATAGTTGTATTCCGTTTAGGGTTGAGCTTTGGTTCACAATCCATGGAGCACTAATTTAATGTGTTAATTCCTTGTAGAGAATGAATTGAAACCTTGAGGTTAATTTTTAATATGGTAGAGTTTATTTGACTCTTCATTCGGATTCTGTTTTTGTGCTTAATGGATGAAGATTTATGTTTAAGCTTATTTTGCAGAATGGGTCATTTCATTTTGGGGTTGTTATCATGCTTAATGATGCCATTACAAATGAATGAATGTGTGCTTTGCTCAATTGCGTGTTGAATTTCGGTTCTAATGTTCGCTTAGCTAATTATTTCAGGAGTTCAATAGAGTAATGATAGCTAATTAATTTTATGACCTGTGATTAGAAGATTTTCATTTGAATCAAGGAATCAACATTGTTTTCATTATTGTTTTATCAAATTTTCAATTAATATTTATTCTTGTGTTGAATTTTCGGAATCTGCCAAACCTCTCCCCTTTTGTTGAACTACAATCAGGAATCTTGGAGTGTAAACAATGAGTTAACGTCATGAGAGGACAATGAGTGAGCTGACTGCACCTGAGTTCACTTATGACTCATTGTACATTCAGTATCCTGAGGAGGAAGTTCCTTATGTTTTAAAAACCAGATTAATACATTTGTTGCTAAAGTTTCATAGCCTTGCAGGTGAGGACCCGTGTAAGCATCTGAAGTAGTTCCATGTTGTGTGTTCCACCATGAAGCCCACAGATGTCTAAGAACATCATGTGTACTTGAAAGCTTTTCCACATTCCATAGAGGCTAATGCAAAAGATTGATTGTATTACCTTACACCCAGGTCCATCGCGAGTTGGGATGACTTGAAGAGATTGTTCTTGGCCAAATTCTTCCCTGGGTCCAGAACTACAACCATAAGAAAGGAGATTTCTGGCATCGAGGAACAGTCTGGGGAAAGTCTCCACGAATATTGGGAGAGATTCAAGAATTTGTGTTCTAGTTGCTCACACGACTAGATATCTGAGCATTTGCTTCTTTAGTATTTTTATGAAGGCTTGCACCATTTGGATAGAAGCATGATTGATGCTCGAGTGGTGGTGCTCTTGGTAATTCAATCCCAGTAACAACGAGGCAATTGTTTGAGAACATGGTTTCTAACTCTCAGCAATTTAGTGCAAGAAATGATGTTATTGTTCTTAGGGGAGTTCATGATGTAGGAGCTGCAGAGTACACTAAGAAGTTAGAGACCAAGATTGATGCTCTTACCACCTTAGTCAACCAACTTGTTGCAAATCAAAGAGTTGCACTTTCTATTGCAAGAGTTTATGGCATTTCCACATCAGTTGATCATTTCACAGATTCTTGCCCCGCCTTCCAACAAGTCACGACTTCAGCATCTTCCGATACTCCTCAAGCCTATGCTGCTAACATTTTCAACCATAGATCGCCCTAGCAACACCAACCGAATAATGATTTGTCCACTAACAGATATAATCCAGGTTGGAGAAATCATCCCATTTTGAGATGGGGCAACTAAAAATAGTAGCAAAACCAACTGGTTCAAAACGTACATCCTTCTCCTCACCAATAACAAAAAGCTGCACCTACACAACTTGCCCCAGTTCCACTTGTCCCTACTGCCATCCCAACTCCCGCTGCACCTTCATCTTGTACTTCATTGGAGGAGTTAGTCAGGATGATGACCCTTCAAAATATGCAATTCTAGTAGGAGACTAGAGCTTCAATTCAAAGTTTGACAAATCAAATGGTGTAGATGGCCACTTTTCTAAACCAAGCACAGTCTCAAAATGCTGACAAGCTACCATCACAGATAGTGGAGAATCCAAGAAATGTGAGTGCTATCAAATTGAGATTAGGGAAGAAGATTGAAGTTCCCACTCCTCAACCTACAATTGAGACGGAAGTTGACCCTGCCATACTTTAGAGAAAGTATGATGCTCATGTAGCTGGTCCTTCCACATCTTGGGTGCCTCTCATCCCTCTTCCTTTCCCCCAAAACCCATTCTAACCAAAAGGATAGAAGAGGTTGACAGGGAGATCTTAGAAACATCCAGGAAGGTGGAGGTGAACATACCTTTGTTGGATGCCATTAAACAGATTCCCAAATATTCGAAGTTCTTGAAGGAGTTGTGCACGCATAAGAGGAGGCTAAAGGGAAATGAGAAGATCAACATGAAGATAAATGTGTTAGCACTGATAGGTAAATTTGTTCCTCAAATTCCCCAAAAGTGCAAAGACCTAGGTACATTTTGTGTACCTTGCACCATAGGTAACAATAAATTTGAAAATGCAATGCTTGATCTTGGTGCTTCAATAAATGTAATGCCTCTGCCTATTTGAAAATCTCTTTCTCTTGGACCCCTGCAACCTATGGGTGTGGTGATTCAATTGGCAAATAGAAGTGTTGCCCACCCCGCAAGTCTAGTTGATGAATTGATTTTCCTTGCTGATTTTTACATTCTTGATATGGAAGAGGAATTTTCACATGGTTCTGCACCAATCATTTTCGGCAAACTATTTTTGAAAACTACACGAACCAAGATTTATGTCCATGCAAGTACTTTGTCCATGGAGTTTTATGATATTGTTGTGCGTTTTAATTAGGGATGTTAACGGGGCGGGTAGGGTACGGGTAGTAGCTTTCCCGTACCTTACCCGCTGGATAAATATCTGCCCCGTACTAGTACCCATATCTGTCGGGTATCCATTATGTGGGTACACGCCTATTTTTTTCATATTCACAAGTATCCACGGGTATTTACAAAATTGTTTAAAAAATAAATATTTAATCATAAATTCAAATAAAATAAAATAAAATACATCACTGTCATAAAATTTAAATAAAGTTAAAATAAACTCAAGTTCATACAAGTCCAAATAATTATAAAAGTAAATATAAAATGATGTTCAACACAATGAAAATTATTTAATTAGTACTTTGATCAAAAAGCCCACTTTCTTGGATTGATTCCTGAAAAATAAACAAATAATAAACCTCAATTGACACGTGTCAAGTATTCTTATTTTGATTCATCATTTGACAACAAGCATACCATAAATGTCATTGTCTATATATGTTTTGATGTATATGCCTAATTTTAAATAAAGGAAAGAGATAAATGTCAAGGGTTGTACCTAGAAGAAGATAACGTACCAATACTTGAAGTTAGAAAAAATTAGGTCAATGTTTTTTACTAGTATATATATATATATATATATATATATATATATATATATATATATATATATAAGGGTATTTTGGTGAATTAAAGTTTAGTGGGTACGGGTATTCACGGATACGGATACTATGATACCCGTACTCGTACCGTTAATGTGTGGGTATCAAAAATACTCGTACCTGTAGGTAGTGGGTATCCATTTTTAATATATGTTTCCTACTTGTTACGAGTTTTATCTGCGGATACCTGCGGGTGCGGATGTTTTTGACATCCCTAGTTTTAATATTCTGGATGCAATGAAACATCCTTCTGAGGATCACTCTATTTTTCATATTGATATCATCGATGATGCTATGGATGAACATATTTCTGATTTCTACCCTTTGCATTTCATGAAATATGCATCTGTGTTTGAATTGTCTGAATTTGCATGCATTGGTGTTGACTCTAATTCATATTATGCTTCGGATTCTGATTTTGATGTTGATTCTGAGTTTGACTCTCTAGGTGTTGTACCATATGATTTTAATGTTACATGGTCATAATACACTAACCATGTTGTAGGAAGTACATATGCATATGATTGTTATGTTGAGGTACATGTTGTGGAACTTATTTCTCCCTCCTAACAAGTTCCTGATATTGAGCAAGCATCCAACACTCTAGAGTTGAAACTACTACTAGACAACCTCAAGTATGTCTATTGGGTGGACATTGGCTCACATTCCTGGAATTAGCCCATCCACGTGCATGCATAAGATATTGTTGGAGGATGGAGCAAATCTAGTGAGACAACCGCAGAGGCGACTGAACCCTATCATTCAAGAGGTTGTGAAGAAGGAGGTGACCAAGCTTCTACAAGCTGGGATCATCTATCCCATTTTAGACAATTAGTGGGTCAGTCTCATCCATTTGGTTCCTTAGAAGACAAGCCTTACAGTTGTTAAAAATGAAACGGACGGGTTGATCCCAACCAAGGTGCAAAATAGCTTGAGAGTTTGCATCAATTATAGGAGGCTCAATCAAGCGACCATGAAAGACCACTTTCCTCTGCCATTCTTTGACCAGATGCTTGAGCACTTGGCAAGTAAATCTCATTACTATTTTCTTGATGGTTTTTTTATCACTTTTAGTGATTTTCTCGAAAACATCATAGAGGTGTTTATGGATGATTTTACTGTTTATGGATCCTCCTTTAATGCATGTGTAGACAATCTGACCAGAGTTTTGAATAGGTGCGTCTAATCTAACCTTGTTCTCAATTTGAGGAGTGTCATTTCATGGTAGAACATGGTATAGTTTTGGGGCACATCATTTCGAGTAAGAGCATTGAAGTTGATCCTGCAAAGATTTCTGTTATTTCACAATTGCCTTACCCCTCTTCTATGTGAGAGGAACGTTCTTTTCTTGGCCATGCAGGATTTTACAAGCGCTTTATTTAGGATTTTAGAAAGAAGGCCCTTCCACTATCCAAGTTGCTGTAAAAGGATGTTGATTTCATCTTTGATGAAGGATGCGAAAAGGATTTTGATTACCTCAAGAAGGCCCTAACCACCACTCCTATCATTCAGGCGCCGAATTGGACAACCCCATTTGAGCTCATGTGCGATGCATCAAATTATGCCATGAGAGCTGTCCTAACACTGAAGATTAACAAGAAGCCTCAAATGATGTACCACGCCTCCAGAACGTTAGATGCTACTCAAGCGAACTATACCACAACAGAAAAAGAACTCCTTGAGATTGTTTTTGCACTTGATAAATTTAGATCACATTTGTTTGGTTCACCTTTTGTTGTGTTTAT
>Ga0214543_1008869_pt1 | contig 16124 bp, 6 predicted proteins | sample CNSS2metaG_FD_160094 | JGI IMG/M metagenome (GOLD analysis project Ga0214543, IMG submission 160094) | Root nodule microbial communities from cowpea collected in UCLA plant growth center, Los Angeles, California, USA - CNSS2 | ecosystem: Host-associated > Plants > Roots > Nodule | place: USA... | reverse complement strand
CTTCAACCAAAGTGTCTATTTCACTAGCTGTTCTCTTCATAGCCTTTTTGTATCCATTGTTATCTATCCACCCCAGAAGCGGAATTGAATCGGATAATACAAACACCCCAAACAAACTCATAAACTCCCTCATAGCTTTCTGATATCTTCCTGCTTCACCTTCAGCACAAGCATCACAACTAGCCCCATAATATGGCTTCCCTCCCACCATTCTCAGAACAATATTATTCGTCAAATCCCCAAACCACCGCTTCATCTCTACCAAAACTCCTCCCTCTGGACAACCTTCTCTTGACCATAACTTGTATACCTCCCTAGTTGCAGTCTTTAACTCAGATGTTCTTGTATCCTTGAGCAATTCAATCCTTTGGTTAGAGAGAAGCTCAATAGTGGTAAATTTCCTCATCTCACGCCAATAGGGTCCATGAGCAGCGAAACCAAACATTGCTGTGTTGTAGGTCATTAGCTTTGTTGCTGCAATACATGGCCTGGTGGAGAATGCTTTATCATGGACAGTGAAACACTCTTTGGCCATCTCCGAGCTACTCAACACCAGAACTTTGTTTGAACCAAGTTTTATTGTGAAAATATCTCCGTGTTTTTCAGCCATCACCGCAAGTGTCTTGTGTGTAAGTTGATGAGCCCCGAAGAGGTGCAAATGACCAACAATAGGCCATGCTCCTGCTGCTTGAGGCACAGTGAAGGTCTTTGCATTAGGACCGTTTCTCTTCTTTAACTGATAAAGCAAGGCACCTACAAGCAACACAAGAACGCCTAAAATCAGCGTTTGGAGCTGGAAAACATCCATGATCATGGCAATGGCCATGTTGAGTAGGCTACCTTAAATTTGGTTTATGTTCTTTTTCCTTGTGTTTAGCTTAGTAAACAGTGCACCTCGTTGTCTTTTTGACATACAGATGGATCAGGTTCGTGAAAGTCAAATGTTTCAGATTTATTAATTGTGCATGATTAACGTAAAGTCTTGTTTACTCAATAGACTTCAAAACAAAAATTAAAAATTGGTCGGTCCAGAAGTCTGCTTAGTTGCAGTACTGGAATTTTTCACAATAACTTGTTGCTCTTAAATTTGCCATAAAGTATTAAATCCATGACACATAATTTTTGTCTCCAGTGATTATTTTTTTGTTATTCAATTGGTAAAAACATGCTAGCAACTAAAATTCTGATAAGATCCTCTAGGGAAAATTGACCCGGCATCTTGAAATGTTCAAATCGTCTAACCGATTCACAGGAATTCGGTGAAACATTATAGTTTGTTCCGCATATTTTCTAAAGTAATTAAATAATATGAATAAACATTTTACTGCATACTTTCTGTCTTAAGTATTCACCGGATTCCATTTCCTTTTTTGCCACTCCTTTTTTCCATTGAAATTTTATCTTGTCTTTATTTCTTTCGTTTGAAGATAGGCTTTGTCTGACTTTCTGCCGTTTAAAAGTGCCACTAGGCGTAGGTTAAGAAAGTAATATTAGAATATTCATTGTAGATTGAGATTATCCTTATCGTAATTCTATTATATCTTTAGCTAAATGGACCGGCAATATCAGCAGCAGTGTTTCAACCATTTTTTTTAAAAAAGAAGCCCAGTGGACTCTAGAAGGTAAGGTTATTTAGTAATTTTATCATAATTATACTTCCTTCTCTCCTTAATATACGTCATTTATAACACAATAAATTAAGTTACTATTTTTCAATTTTAAAAGTAATATTACCATTGTATAAAATTTACATTTATTATTATTGACTTTTAAAAGGAATCATTACTTATTAATAAAATGAATTCATGTTTACAATATTTAATATTTCTCCGTCTCTTTTCATTTAAGTAACCTTATCCAGTAACTTTAACTTCGAAAGATTTTGTTCTTATTAGTGACTATCTTTATAACGTGAGATTTAAATCAGGATTATCTTTTGGATCAGTAAACGAAGCGAATGGCATTGTCATGGATTACCTTCCACATCTGTTTTCATGCAACTCAACAAACAGACAATTTAAATTCAGATCATAAGAGGTATTTGGAATTCAAATACCATGATAAAAGAGTATCCTGTGCTGTACTATCCAATCAGAAATTATGGCCATTTGGCATAATAAGAGGTATTCGGAAACCACCATGTTAGAAATTCAAATTATAATAGCGTATATGTGCTGTAAGCACATATTACCATTACTAATACAAAAAAAGGTTTTCATGCTAAATTACCAACTCCAGCCATCTAAATAGTAATGCTTTTTCATGCTTTATCTTGGTGAAAAAGAAAGAAAAAAAAAAGTTCTTCATGGTTTTTTGGATCTGGACCTAAGTCTTCCAGCAATGCTATCCGAGCTGGGTTTGGAGGAAGAAGCGAGTGGCTTCATGGTATCTGAACACTCCTGTTTTTCAAGCTGGGGAGGTGTCGGAGTATCTAAACACTCAATCTTTTCAACCTGTTCTTGCTCATCAGAGAAAAGCAATCTCTTTGTTGAAACCTCAGCACCATCAGCTTCAGTTTCAGCTAGAGGCATCAATGATCCCAGATGATTATCATTGACCTCAAGAGACTTGGTGTCCACATCAGAGAAGGGTAGCGACCTTTGTACTGAAACTGGATTTGAAGCTTCTGCATTTTTCTCCACATCTACTTCTGCATTTTTCTCCACATCTACTTCTGCGCGCCGGGTTTGAACAAGGAAGTGTGCAACTGATGTGTAACCCAATGACGATATCTAAAACAGGGAGAAATTTGAGCTTAGCTTCAATTTCAATCTCCGGAGAAACAACTTTATGGTAATATAAATTTCAGTCAAGAATTAGGAGTAACCTTTTTATATAAAGGGCCAGTTGGGGCCCATCCTTTTGCTTGACGGCACAAGCTACAGTTGCAAATTCCACGACAAACAGGGCATAGCCATGTTGGGTTCTGTAAGGCTTCAAGTACATGCTCCCCATATCTACAAAATAACAATGAAAAATAAGGAAAGAGGTCATGTATCCGAGAAGCCGTAAATTGCAAGGGTTGGTTTTGTTCAAACTAAACAAGCAATAACAACGGATTGCCAGCAATGGTTTTTTAAAGATGAAGTATACTAATTTACTGAAATATTGAAGAATAAAAGATTCCAGACAGAATATTCAAAGCATAATCACGAATTTCCTGTATATGATCCTGGGCTTGGGATAGCCGTGTAGCACCAATCCTGAAAGTTTCAGCTGTGTATGGATGTATGCACATTTGAGATTAGCCTTTGATAATACCTTGAATCATTAGCAGATATACCATAGCTCCAGCTATATGTTTCAATAGAAACAAAATGAGCATTGTACAGTAGCTTAACTAACGAAGTGATCAACCGCAAAATATCCTGATGCCTCAAATTATCCTGAAGATAATATAAATCGGGCAACGATAGGCCAACACCTGATTTAGACAGTTACTTAATTCTATATTACAAAGTTCCTGGGAAGTCATTTTATACTAATTTTGGAATAGGAGGTTACTGGTTATGAAGTGGCAGTTATAATGATATATGAGTCGAGGTTACATACTTGTAAAAGGGAACTAGGGAGCAAATACATTTACAGATCCTTGTGAACAGCTCTACTTTGTGCCATTTTATCCAGTTAGATAGATTTATCAAGATTCAATCTCCAAGTTATATACAGAAATCTCAACTAGTTATCAACAACTCGATTATAAAAGTAAATGAGTGCTTTTCTACTTGAGCCATTTTGTCCAGAGTTAAATAGATTTACATAGATTCAATCTCCAATGTTATATACGTAAATCTCAATTTGTTATCAACAAATTTGACTACAAAACTGATGTACATTGTCTGCACAAGAAACTTCTTGAGTTAAAATAAAGTTGTTTATAATTTATGAATAGAATGATATGATCTAACAGATATCAGGGATAGAATTGGATACATGAAAGGAGACTTCCGGGACATTCCAGACTATCATCCCTGGGAAATGATGAAAGAGAAAAAGTGAACACATGTCAACATCCTGAGTTGAATCCATCCAATGGATGAAAACTCTCTAAATGCAACCTAATGTTGTGAATGTTAGGGAATCTGCTCCCTCTTTAGGAGAAGGAAACCCTGTGTTTGTAACCAAATCTGACCAAACATCAGTCTTTATTAAGAGAGATTAAGCAAGCAGTGCACTGTCATTATAAAAGACTTTACACCAATATTAACTAATAAGACATCACCCAGAATATTGGTCTACTTAACCAAAGATATCGCTTACAATACAATATTACAGCATAAACCATTCAACATTATCCTTATTTGTCTCATCATAATCCTACCAAATCAGCACAATGCAGAGAGACTGTGGCATCTATCGCCATGTCAGAGGAAACAAACTCACGTTAGAAGGCTTACCTCATATACAAGCAATCTCCACAGAACTGCCCCTGGACCATGTTACATTGGCTACAGCATGTCCGATAACCAAGTGTTTTTTGCCTACAAAACAATATCTTAATTCAATGAGAAAGCTCATGCAGAAAAAAAAAAAAAAAAAATGAAGACCGGTACACCATAAAATTAAATACATCTCCTAAATGAGAACATGGTAAAAATGGTCATTTTCAAAGAAAGATCTTATAAAAGCGGAAAAGACAGTTTTTTATCAAAAGTCTTTCAAACTCAATTATGTTTGTGAGCAAATACAAAAAGTAAACAAACACACTCTTTCTGTTCAAAGTCCACTATCATACACAAGTACACACAATAAAATTAGTGGTGTTTTATTTTAAGGAAAAAATCAGCATCATGTTACCCGCAATTAAAAAGCATGTCTCGAAAGTAGTATTTATACAAATACTAAACACAAGTTCATGGCAGACAGCCAGTACAACTAAGAACAACTAAAAATGATACCAATGCTCTCTCTCTCTCTCTGTTAAAAGCCGCAGATATCTTCCTTGGAATACAATACGACTACTAAGTTATTCTGGAACTCTATGGCAAGTGATACTGTGATTTCTAAAAAATGCAAAATAACAATAAAAAGTGTTTTAGAGGGTGTGATGGTAGCACTCCTCTTGATAACTTAGGCTTCACACAGTAGAGTAACAATTTAATTTACTGCGAGAGAGAGAGAGAGAGAGAGAGAGAGAGAGAGAGTGATTAACCTGCACTGATGGCAGGTTTTGCCACGGACGGAGTCATAGATTCGCTTTCCATCTTTACCATAACCATCAACGAAGAGCGTCCACGGTTTCTCGGTGTTCCCCAATAACTTCAGGTGTTCATCAGTGTACACCTCAGGCTTGGCACCTTCTTCTATCACCACCCTTCCACGTTCCGCAAACTCGGCTTTCTTGACAGGAACTTCAGCGTAACTAACAGGGGTCAAATTCTGCAATCTGGAAAGAAGAATTGAAAGTTAAGGCAAAAATAAACAAAATCATGCGTTGAATGATAGATGGGTGGGATTGGAACCTGGAAGAGCGGCGAGTGGGGGCGGAGAGTTTGATAGTAGGAGGGGTTTTGGATTTGATTGAGGATCTAGAAGTAGTTCGGTGGGTTTTGTTGTTGTTGTGGAGCTTGAGGCTGAGGGAAAGGTCGAATATTCCCAACTTCCCCATTCTCTCACGGTTTTCGCGGATTCTCTGCTCCCTGGAGAGCTCGTAGTCGGAGATCTTGGGCTGCTGAGGTGTGGCGTCGTTGGCCATGGCGTCGGACTCCGCCGATAGGGTTCGCTTTCTGAAAGTGGCCATGGCTGAGTGGGTTTGAATTCCTATAGAATACGAAACAGTACAACGGTCGAGGTGGAAGGAGGGAATCCCTAAAGCCAAAATCTAAATGTTTCACTGAGATGTAATTTTCTTACAATTATTCTCTTAAGTAATGTTATTTATATAGAGATAACGTATTAAAAATTTGAAATAAAATAATAAAATATGTACAAACTCTCTGTAATAATAAAAAAATAAGTGTATGTACGTTAACTATTTATGGAGTTTGCTAATATGTACTTGTTATTTTTGTTAAGAAAATTATGTTACCATGATATAAATTTGTATTCGTTAAAGGCAGTTTTGGAATTTTATGGGTCAAGAGAATAACAATGAATAAGACCATTTTATACACAAATATTTAAAAATGTAATTAATATATTACATAAAATAAACCAGATGTGTAATTTCAATTAAAACTAATAACGTTAACTAAATGTCAGCAAACCATTATACTCTTCATTACATTTATTCTTATATTATATCCGTTATCATTTAATTTAACGTCCCCCAAAGGCATACTCACTAAAGTTTACATGTAACACCAATCCTAAAAAGGAAAAAATATATTCAGACAATTTATACATAAATTTTAATAATATTCTATGCATTTTATTCATTTATGAATTCTTCAACGAAAAGAAGTTCTATTTAACATTTATCAAATCATGGCATCTATGGTTACATGTCACCTTAATTTTTTTACTATACTTCTCGTGATTTAACACACATATAACATCGTTTAGTAAAATTCGAAAATCATTAAAGTGTTTGTTTTAAGGGATGTATTATTTGTAAAGATGGATTTGATGGTAACTTTGATGTTTATTTTAAAGTATTTGAACTGATTTAAAAAGATAAATTTATAGGAGACTTTAAGACTTTTATCCTCTTATTTTCAAGAAATGAGAAAAAATATATATATCATCGTAGCTTTAACAATTTTTTTCATAATATTTACATATGACTGCAAAATCATTTTTGTTAACAGTAGTTTTTTTAATAATTTTTTTTAAAATATCTGATATACTCTAAATTATTAAAAAACTAAATATTTTTTTTCTCGTTTTGTTATCTAAATGTATAACATACAATAACATATTTTTTATTTTTTATTAATTTAAAACAACAGCTATATCATATAAATTATTGAAGAATAATATAATTTTTTTCTAATAATAAAAGATATATTAATTATTATGATAACAAACAAGTTAAAATATTAATAAAAGAAAGGTAATAATATGTCAAACACCAACTTAAAAAAGTAATACTTAAAAAAATATAGAAAATGAACAAACATAAAGTAAAATTTCACAATTTATTAAAAACACAAATTTAAAAAATTTAAATAAAAATTTTAAATAAGTGTTTCGTTACCCACGTCCTTAACCCTTTTATTTTCATTTGTAAATGAAAACATAGAAATAATAATAATAATATTATTATTATTATTAATCATTATAATAATAGTAGTAAAATTAATAATAGTAATATTAATACTAAAATAAATTTAGTTAAATGTCTAGAATTTTTAAATTCGAACTTATCTCAATTTTTAATTGTGCAGTAATGCATGTATTATTATTAGTCAACCATACTTTATAAATGTGAATGCAGTATTGCATGTACTGGCCAAACATAAAGATTGTCTATATGCCTGAAATTTTTATTGTGGAGTCTATCACTGCAGAGGGTGGGTGGGTGAAGTTGTATTTATTCATTTATATTTTAATTATTGTGATTTATTAACTTTGCAGTAATGCATGTATTATTATTAGTCAACCATAGAGATTTCCTGCATCCCTGCAATATGTTTTTTACTTTATGAATGTGAATGCAGTATTGCATGAATTTGTATTGGACATGCAGAAAGATTCTCTACATGTCTGAAATATTCATTGTGGAGTCTCTCATTGCAAAAGGTGGGTGAGTGAAGTTGTATTCAAGAACATTAAAAATAGTGGCTCAACCCAACTCGTTATTTACTGTGCATAGGTGTGATTGGTGATAGTGTTTGTTGAAAAAAACAACTGAATTGAAGTACGCATATCAAAACGGGTCAGGGTCGATCATTTTGAAAAGGACGGATCATTTTGAAAAGGATGGGTCAGGTTAGAGTTTTCAAGCGCTCACGACTTTCTTCTGTACCTCCAAAATTTCTTATGTACTTCCATTTTTTTAAAATCTCAAAAATATCTTTTAACCATTTAAGCAAAGTTATAAAAATTGTACTTTCAAAATTACTTTCGGATGTCGAATTCCGGTAAAAAATAATTTCGGATGTCAAAATATATTATCAAAAGTCAACTTCCGAAATATATATATTACTGGAAATCGATTTCCAGAATATATATTACCGGAAATCGACTTCCGGAAATATATTTATTACTAAAAATCAACTTCCAAATATATATATATATATATATATATATATATATATATATATATATATATATATATCATTTTTTTCGCTCATATCTTTTAATTTAAAATTTAACTCTTTTTAAATTTATTTTTTCCATTTAATTTATTTTTAATACATTATGTAAAAACAAAATTATATATTAATGTTTAAATTTATTTTTTAAATATATATTAAAAATACTTAAGAAAAAAATAAATTAAAAATACTTAAACTTTAAATTAAATAAATACTAATTTTGTTTTAACCCTGAGGCGGAACGGGTTTGTTGTATCCAACCCATTTGCTAGTGACAGGCTAGTCCGACCAAACCCGTTTTTGTCGAGCCAAGGGCAGTCCGGGCCAAAACAAGTCGGGCTAGCCCGTTTTGCCACCCTTAATTTAAAGGAAGTTTCTCTCTTGGTGAGATCTCATTGCTCTTGCTTACAATGTTCAGTGTTTGTGTGCTGCTCTTGGTGTGAAGTTGTTGGTGGTTCGTGTGGTGCTAGCTTGATCGTGCTGGTTGTCAATGGCAGATTATTGTTATGATTGAGGGGAGTCACGACTCCCCCAAAAAATTTTAATTTTACTTTTTATACATGTTATATATATTTTAAAACTATATTTATATATTTTTATTTTGTTTATATTAAATTTAGTACAAATTTTTATTGTATCACCAATTTTATTTATATTTTAAAATTTATATATATTTATTGTTTAAAAAATAAAATAAAAATAAATTTGATGAACATTGATAGGTAGTAGGATTTTTTCACTAGTTATAACATTTTTTTTAAGTAAATGATTAAGAAAGAATGAGGGTAGAAAGAGAGGTATAGAGATATATTAAGAAACAAAATATTGAAAAAAGCACAATATCCACTATATCTCTTTTGAATCAATGTTAATATTTATGATTTATGTATTCATGATTATCCTATTAGTGATGTTTTTCTCTAATCAAATCTTTCCCGAATTAGTATGCCTAATTATGATTGTATGAATTCTTTTATAAAGTTGACACCAACTCTAATTATATTTTTCCCAAAATTAGTATAACTTAAATTATGAAATTTAGAAGTTTTATGTTTTTCTACATATGGTAGACTTTGTAAAATTTTATAGATGTATCTTGAACTACATTATGAATTACACATGATGAATTAGTTGACTAACCTTCAATTGGAGTAAAAATTATAATGCCCTTGTTACAATAATTCAATGAATTATAAATATTATAAAGTGAAAAATACATAAAAAAATCACTTTATGAAAATATAAATATTTAAATAAAAATTTTAATTATAAAAAGTAATTTATATATAAAAATCCAATTTGACACTCAAATTTTTTTATCGAAAGTCTACCGCCAATCTTTACTCGGTCTCCATTTGTTTTTGCATCTTCAATAAGTAAAGGTACTTTACTCAGTTACCTTGTTTTTTTGTCTTTGTTGAAGTAGGTGGGTTGATTGTTTTAAATATTATTTACTTTCTTTCTAGAATTGATTAGAGACCTAATATATTATATATATATATATATATATATATATATATATATATATATATATTTTTTTTTTTTTGCTGTTTATGAGTTTATCTATCGACACCTCGTTTCGTTCTTCATTTGCTGTCAACTAAGTTAATATATTTGGTTAAGAAAAAAAAGTTGAAAGAGTAGACAACATATTTAATATTACGGGACTAACAAATTAGTTATTGCCTAATTTATTAATTTATTTGTAGTCATATATCAACTTGTTTTTTCTGTACTTGAAGAAATCTATACATATTTTTAATCCTATTTATTGTTATATTTGTTTCTTTGTTTTTATTCATAATATGTCTCACTTTTTTATTATCATATTCATTAAAATGTGAATGTTAGAATATAGTTTTACTGAAATCATATTTTAGAATCAATGAAGATATTTTAAAAATTATTTATTTTGAGTCTAAAAACTTTTTGTTATATTTATTTCTTTATTTGTTTGTATTCCTGTCTCACTTTTTTTATTTTTCATATTAATCAATGAAGATATTTTAAAAATTATTTATTTTAAGTCTAAAAACTTCTTGTTATATTTATTTCTTTATTTATTTTTATTGCTGTCTCAGTGTTTTTTTTATCATATCATTAAATGTGAATGGTAGAATCTAAATTTACTGCAATGGTACTTTAAAATCACAGTTTGAGTTGCTATCAATCCAATTGGACATGACTTCTTATGCAACAATCTGTCTTAAGAGACAAGTATTATTATTTCAATTAAAGTTATTCAAGTATTGTTATTTCAATTATGAACTTTCAATCAATGTACTTTCAATGTTGTTTGAATTATTTCTTTTTTTCGATCTTATGTTATGAACTTATGCAAGAATTTATTTAGTTATAAAAATATTATTATTTAAATATGACATGCACAAATTAATAATTAAAAATATTATAAAAAATTAATAATTATTATTGTTATTAAATCTTGTGGATAATTAATAATAATAATAGTAGTAATATTAATTATAATTATAATAACATTATTAATATAATAATATTATTAAAACTAATAATATTAATATAATAATAATAATAATAATTAATAAAACTAATAATAATAATACTAAAACTAATAATAATAATTATATTTTATTTTATATTAATTTTAACTATAGGGGTAAAACTGTAATCTAACAATTTTATCTATTAAAATATTATTTTATGAATAATGATATTTTGACCTACTTGTTTTGACTCACTATTAACCCACCATTTCAATTATCTATTTTGATTTTTTTAGTTGTGTGATATAATGATCTAAGAGTATTAAAGTGATGAGTTAATATATAGTAGGTCAAGATATAATTATCCTTATTATATATTTATCACATTCATCAAATCGTTCACAAACTTTCACAAACTTTACATTCAAATCTCTTTACTTTCACCTCTTCATCTCTTAAAACAAACAATTTCACACTTTCCTCTTTCCATCCTCTCAACTCCATCTACTTATTATCCCTCAAATATCCTTGAAAGCAAACACAACCTTGGTGTTTTTCAAAATTTTTCTTACTAAAAAATTTAACATTTAAAGCTGCAAATTTATTAGATTATTCTGAATCTAAAAATATGTTTTTATAATTAGAAATGAAATGAAAAAAAGAAACTATATGTATTTTTGTAGCATCAGTTTTGTATTTTTTTTTTATAGTTTTATTGTCTTTTAATGCGAATGTTTTAGGTGTTCCTTAAATTTAATATGTTAATTTTAAAATTTAATTACTCCAAAAATTTATTCAATAACTTTTAAATTATATAGCATATTTATATTAATAATATACTGGTAAAATTAATCAAGTTGAAATTCCATTTATAATCAAAATTTCGTGATGTACCTTTTTTTTTTTCGGAAATTCAAATGTAAAAATTAAATTTTTAAATCAAATAGTTTATGGAATAAATCAACACACACTTTTAAGACTCACTTACATTTTTCCATTTTAAAATATTGTAAATTAATTTTGAAGATAAAATAATAAACGTCACACACACTCACCTTTTTAAGCACACTTAATTTTTCTATTTTAAAATATTTGTAAATGATTTTTTTTAAGAATAATTATATATTAAATTTTCTATTTACCCTGTATACAACATTTGGACTAGGGCCTTGTACGGCATTATATGTAAAAATTAATTAGATATTTTATGAAGACAGATAATTAAACACTATCCAACGTAATTTCTAAAAAATAACACAGAGAAAAGTGCAATTTATTGTTTCTCATCCAAATAAAGTTTAACATGATCCTTCGTATCAAATAGATTTTTTTTTGTCTCACCTCTTTTCTTTTGTGACTTATGCAACGAAGAATTAAAAAAAATTGTGCAAGGCCTAGTCTAAGCAGATGCACAAGCAAAATTACACTGGTGTTACGAAATATTTGTACGGTGGTTGGTTAAATTGAAAAAGAAATATTATGAATTGTATATACCGTCTGATTTTAAATAATTTTATAGTAAAAAGGCATCGCATCGCAATATTAAAAATATAATTTAAAATAAAGTATTATTTAAATATATTAAATTTTATTAAGAAAATCAATATGATGGTACGTGACTTAAGTTATGACTGTAATAAAAAAAAACTACACGGTCAATTTTATACACTGTCTTACTGCTTAATATAGTGTGTCTAGTAAGTCCTATTAAGTTGTTGGATACAGATGGAGCGTAAATACTATAGGCACATCGCTTATAAATCTTCAGTGTAACCTTGTTTTTTGTTATGGTCACCAAACAACACCTAATCTAATTAATCCCTACAATCTTCTTCGCCAACACTGTCACCTTCTCTACGTCATCACCATTTATGCCACCCTGTGACTTTCAATCGCACAACTATACTTTATATGTTGATGACCTACCACATGAAATTTTTTGTTCAAACTGTCAACTTCTTCATAAAAGTGATCAAACCATATACAATATAAGCATTCGTTTGCCTCAGTTCTTTACGTCACAACAAGTGGTGAAACATAAATTAGGCTATGGCGTTGAAATATCATACAACCTTTGCTCTTTTGCTTTTGCTTGTGAATCTGAGGTTTCATGGAAATGTTGCTGCTCAGAATGGTAAGTTAGCAGCTTCTTTCATCTTTGGGGACTCCTTGGTAGATGCAGGAAACAACAACTATCTTTCAACTCTTTCCAAGGCAAACGTTCCCCCCAATGGAATCGATTTCAAGGCCTCTGGAGGAAATCCAACTGGTCGTTTCACCAATGGAAGAACCATTGGTGATATTGTAGGTAACATTTTATTTTCTGTCACAAACCTTTTCTTTTGTAACATTTGATTTCTGTTTTTTCATTGACTCTTCAACCTTCTTAGGAGAGGAATTGGGACAAGCAAATTATGCAGCTCCATATTTGGCACCAAACACAACTGGGAAAACCATACTCAATGGAGTCAACTATGCTTCAGGAGGAGGAGGCATTCTAAATGCAACAGGAAGCTTATTCGTGAGTATTTTTTATTTTTTTAACTCTGATGCTTTCGTGTATTACGCATGATAGTTATTCTACGTTACGTTGCATTAATTTGTTTTTCAGACGAATAGGCTCGGAATGGATATTCAAATTGATTACTTCAACAAAACAAGACAACAGATTAAGAAGTTGCTTGGCGAATCGGAGGCGAGAGATTACCTAATGAAGAAATCCTTGTTCTCCGTCATCGTTGGGTCCAACGATTTCTTAAACAATTATCTTCTTCCCTTTGTATCCTCCGGAGTGAGAGTTTCTCAAAACCCCGATGCTTTCGTCGACGACATGATCAATCATTTCAGGATCCAACTTTACGTAACAACCTTAACCTAAAATGAAGTAATTGAAATGTTATATCTTTTGAAACACGTAAAAGCTAACATGATTTTATGATTTTATGATATTATGATAGAGACTTTACCAACTGGATGGTCGGAAATTTGTGATCAGCAACGTTGGGCCAATAGGATGCATACCTTACCAGAGGATTTTAAACGAGCTGAACGATGAAGATTGTGTGGATTTGGCTAATAACCTTGCAACCCAGTACAATGGTCGATTGAAGGATTTGGTTGCTGAGCTAAACGACAACCTCCCCGGAGCTACCTTCGTGCTCGCTAATGTGTATGATTTGGTGTCGGAACTGATCGTAAATTATCGTAAATATGGTAATAATTTAGTATTCGAAATCAATCACTGTGCATTACATGGATAACTTACATGAGAAACATGTTTATAATAATATTTGGTTTGCAGGATTTACGACAGCAAGTAGAGGATGTTGTGGAATTGGAAGTGGGGGTCAAGTTGCAGGGATAATCCCTTGTGTACCAACATCTAGTTTGTGTTCAGATAGGGAAAAACACGTTTTCTGGGATCAGTATCACCCAAGTGAAGCAGCCAACGTAATACTTGCCAAACAGCTTATTAATGGAGACAAGAGATACATATCTCCAATCAATCTTAGACAGCTTATAGATCTTTGATCATACACTAATTCATTTCCTTCCCTTAACTGTCAAAAATATGCTTCAAGCCATGTTTTTTCATTGCAGTGTAATCTCAATTTTAATTTTAATGTGCTTGTAATTTCAGAATCACGTCACGTCGGAAAATATAAACTATTAAAAAGTATTTTAACTTAGTGAGTGAATTAAGTAATTGATGTGTGGTTGTAAAGAAAGACGTTAGTCATTGGTTTTTGACGGTTTAAGTTCGATAATCAAACATGATTTTTGTCTTATGTCCCGTTTATGTTTGATTTTGGTCTTTGACTTTCCTACGCCCCGGCTCAAACAAAGAAACTAACTCCAAGTTTGAAGTGCGTAAGAAGGATTTCATTTTTGTTGTGGGTAGATGGAGGCGGTTTAGTGACAGATATAGAGACACCAGGAAGCAATTTTGTTCAACAACTTCTTGCACCTTAAATTTCATAACTACTGTGACATTTTTGATAAACTTGTTTTTATAAAGTTTGATGAAGTTTATTTTTAATCCCACACCAAACTTTTCTTTTTCCTCTCATATCATATCAAAATTTTCTTTCATCTAAGGTGCTGACAGGTATGTATTTTCAAGAGTTTGTTGACGAAAATTTGTTAAAAAATAAATTTGTATTTTATAAATATTAATTTAAAAACACTTTTTTGTTTGCATAGCATGAGTCCATTTATTTATTATTTATTTTTCTTTTATTTGTCTAAAATTTGATAATTCGGTTTTTAATCGTAGTAAATAATTAGATTTTAATTTTAATCTCTATAACTTTTGTTTTACTTTTTGGAATTTAAATTAATATTTTGAAGTTAGTGTTTAGTAGTATTAAAGATCGAAATAATATTTAATTCAATAAAAACTTTGTTAATTGTCGTGGTTAAAAATATATTCAAGCTAATTAGCTGTGAATGATATTTTTCTCCATTAATGCTTCTGGAATTAAATGAATCTATATAAAAAGAAAATAATAAACGGTACTTATTTTTCGCGTTCATGAAATTCAATTGAGACATTTTTTATACTCTACTTGCTAGTAATGCCTTGAAATAGAAAAGAGAATTAAAGATACAGTCAGCTTTATTTGATTATCAATAAAATGTTAAAACGTTGAGTGTTTAAAAAAAAATCACAGCTCAAGTGATGGGAAATACGAAAACAAGAAGAGTACTAAGTAAGCTCCACAAATTTGAAAAAGTAGTTATTTTTAGTGGTTTTTTTTTTTTTTTTGCCTGCATGAATTAGATTTTGCGTTTCCATATGAGATTATACTTATAAAGATGAATTTTAATTAATTTAGGCTTATAATAAACCTCAGTATTATGAGATATGCAAAATTAATCTAAATTTGTTTGTTTGAGGTTTTCGAGGAAATGAATATGTTTGAAGTAAAATTTTGATAAATCTAAATTAAATACCTATGAATTATTGCATTTTTATTTTTTGAAATTTTGAATCGGTATTTAGTATACAAATTCTTAAATGTATGTATTGTGAATAAGGTACGAAAGTTAATGTTGGAATATCTAATACTAAAGAAGAAAAGTAAAATTTAATAAATTATTTAAAAATAAACAATTTAAAATATTATTAATTTAAATTCAATTTATATATTAAAATGAAATGAAATAGGCAGCCGTAGATATTTCGTCTTTTTACGGTATTGGTTCAGCCTTTTTTTTATGGATAAAATAGATAAAATATTTAATCAGTAACTCTGCAGCTTCTATAAGTTTTTTTTTTTTTTCAGTTTTTAATACACCGACGGAAATGAAAAAGACAAGAATAATAAGTAAAACAACTTGAGAGAAACAAGATTATACAAAGAAGATTTGCTCGTGTACAGAAAAAGAAAAAGTAATAATATATATATATATATATATATATATATATATTATATATAAATTATATATATTTATAAAA
>Ga0214543_1008868_pt1 | contig 16127 bp, 11 predicted proteins | sample CNSS2metaG_FD_160094 | JGI IMG/M metagenome (GOLD analysis project Ga0214543, IMG submission 160094) | Root nodule microbial communities from cowpea collected in UCLA plant growth center, Los Angeles, California, USA - CNSS2 | ecosystem: Host-associated > Plants > Roots > Nodule | place: USA... | reverse complement strand
TGTGAAAGGAACCTTCACATCTAGATAGCTTGCTATCTTAATGTCCAGTGGGGATTTCACTTAGCTTTCTTAATCAAGTCACACCATATTCAATAATCTTAAAAAGGAACAAGATAATCCTTCATCAAGATGAGATGAAGATGGAGACACTACGATGTGCACACTTTTTTGTTATTCACTCCATTTAGCTTTTTACAAAAAATTATGTTTCTCTCCTTTTCTTTTATAATAATTAAGTTGCTTATTTTTTAAGAGTTTCTCTCCAAATCTGTTTCCCCAGGCTTCTCCTTTTAAAATTAAGAAAAGAAAATGAAAAGGACAAGTCAGATACTATCATAGTAAGAATTGGACCAATTTTCATACAACATTAGTCATATTAATATTTAATGGAAAATGCCCAAGAGTGATAGATGTTTATACTTCTCTTGAATTTATTAAGAAGTATACAAGTTGGACTTTGAAATGATCATGGAAGAAAAGAGTTGTAGGAGAAGTGAAAATGTATACGAGGATATATTGATGTGACTCTTACTGAACAAAAAATTGGTTAATGTAGTTTGGAAATGTGTAAAGAAGGCTATTGAAGACACTGATGAAGAAAGTAAAATACAAGATTTTTAGTCATGTGAAAAAGGATAGAGATGAAGAAGGAGATTGATGGAATTTATTGACAGATATTTCATGGTGAACAACATCAACTACAATTGTTCTCATTCACTACGACTGCAATGTAATGTCCTCATCATACTCTGTTCTCCAACGTTGCCATTGGCAAGTCTTTAAAAGGCTTCTAATATAATCAACATCGGTAACATTCTCAAGACTCTCGCTGCAATCGTGCAAAAGAAAACCAAATATATTCCATTCATCACCTTATACACTAAAAGCTCAATCAACTCCTCAACAAAAAACAAAAAATAAAATTCTGAATAAAAGAAGATAAAATAGTTTTACAAACACTCGCAAGAAAAGAAAAATTAAATTTTCAACAAGTTAAAATCAAACTCGTGCATCTAAGTTTTCGAGAATATATTTAAAAACAAATTTTATATTGCATAAATTAATTTGTAACTTTAATAAAATTTCTAAAAAAAAACATATCTAGAAGTGGAAATTAAAAAAAAATTAACTTTTGCTTAAACTCCGAAAGCTAATAGTAAATTTATATGTAAGTTCATTCTAATTTATAAACAAATTTCTCATTGTAAAAGTTTGAGGAGAAGTTTAGCTAAACATACATTGTAAAACTCATTCCTTATATTTTTCTTATTTTAATAAAAAAAAACTAAAATAAAATATGGATGGGGAGCATTCTCTACTTTTTTTTTTCCAAACTTTATGATCTAATATTTATACCAAAAAAGAAATGTTACGAGGCCCAACAATTCGAAAACTCTAATTTGACCCGATCCACGGGCCAGAAGAGAAAGAAAATGACAGTAATCGCGGTTGCTTAGTTGCTTGGCTTCGTGAACATCGGCTACTTGCCTTCGCCAAACACTTCCGTCGCTTAGTTGGTTGCCTTGGTCGAACACCACCGTTGCTCAATTGGTTGCCTTCGCCGAACACCACCGCCTGCCCTCGTCCTGGACCGGTGGGTTTCCGAAATTGTCTCCATCATCTTCGATTGCGTGCTCTTTCACTAAACACTTCGTGGTCAGGCAGTCCTTTACTTCCTCTGTTGCCTCTGTGTTTTTTTATTTTCTAGGGTTTGTAAGTTAACCCCTCCATCAATTTGAACTTGAATCCCGATTTCATTGCACGATTAAATTAAGCTTGCATTTGTTTGGTTGTTAATAGGGAAAAGGAAATGGATATGTGCTAATGGATACTAATTGCTTTTAGCATTTATAATGTTTTCGCGCTTGGAAAAGCTTTACCAAGTAAAAAAGTTCGAAGCTTTTAGATTTGCATAATTCAAATATTACTCATTCGTTCTTATTATAATTGTCATCCGCACATAGGAACAATTATGAAAAATTGCCAATAACAATATTGTTTCAAAACTCACAATTTCTAAACCAGTCTTGGATTAAAAAAGGGAAGAAGGGAGGGTTGGCATTTGCATTGTTCATTCATTTAGAGAATCTAGCATCTACAGCAACCTTTAGAATTCAGGGGGCCTTCAAGCTTAGATGGTTGAAAAAAATGTTTTGTTTTTGGAGTAGTTTATTATTAAATTAGATTAAATACAATTTTTGTTTTCTGATTGTTGGTTTATGCGATTTACTTTTAAATATATTTTTTTTTAATTTGAATATTCAAAGATGACAAAAAAATAGACCGTAGTGAGTTGAGTCACATCGTAACATTTTTAGCTGTGTGAGCCAGGTTGACTCATTTGACACCTCTAGTGAACATCTGGCTCACTTTGACACCCTAGTGAACATCGGAATTGTTGTCTAGGTACTTTGTATTATTCTTTTCTATTCTTCTAAAAACCCTAAAGCTTTTGCATTGCTACTTTAGTTCCTTTTCACTGCAACTTGTTTTGTCTATCATATCGCAATCCTACACTAAGGGTTGATGAATGACTATGACCATTGCAAGAATATTAATAATGTGATTTTACTATGATAGATCCTAGTTATTAGACCATACTGTCTGATTCATGGTTAAATTTCGAGTTTATCCCAATAGTGACATTGTTTTTAGATTCTGACATTTTATCATTGTTATGTGAAGTTTGAAAAACAATAGTGAAAACTTTTGATTAACCTTCTTGACCAACTGCTATTTATTGCATGCAGATAGATTGTTAGGTGACTTGTTTGTGCCCAATTAGGAGTAACAAGATGCCTCCTTACGATTGTATGTTTCTGTTTAAACCTCATATCGCGAAAGAAGCTATTTTGGATTTAGTTGTAAGGGTGGGAAAACATGTGTCCGGAAGAAATGGGGTTGTCACTGATGTTAAGAATCTCGGAATCGTTCAATTGGGATATGGTGTGAAGAAGCTGGATGGCAGATATTATCAGGTGAGGTTGATTGTATGTGATGCATTACAGTGAGTTTATGCATCATTGGTTTTTGTTGTGTTGTTTATATTACCTGTTTTGATGCAAGTATTGACGTAATTTTGAGCCTAGAGAATACTTCAGGAACTTCACTGAATTACTCTACTATTTAGATGATGCAACTCAATTAATTCTTATTTTATTTTACAGCTGATCAGGTTAATGAATTCATTTGCTAATAATATAGTTAAGTTTTCTTGTAACATTAATTCTGATCTAGTTTTTATGTGGTTAGACATTTTTGTCTTGCCGTTTAACCTCATTGTGGTAACTGAACTATCAGTGCACCAGTAGTATGTAGCTAGATCACCACCAGTTAGGTGAATGCTTCATAGTTCTTGTTCTATTCATATCAAAATTTCGTTGCTTTAACTGTTTCATTATCAGGGTTGTATTAGTCATGGACAGAGCTGTGTGTATAACATCATTAAATTAATATAAAGGAGGCTGATATAAAAAATGCTTTGGTAGTTTAGGTATGTTAAATGATTTGATTATTGGAAAGTTTGCATAACTCCTGGCTTGAGGTGTTCCGAATAATGTAATTTTTATGGTGTATGTGTACTGCTGAATGAAAGGAGATTACCCAAAAAGAAACACTAAAATCCATGAGGAAAACAGTGGGAGATACATCGGCCAAAATGGCATTAGATAGAACAAAGGAAGAATATCAAAAACTTTCAAATGACTATCTAGAGAATTAGCATATTTAGTCAAAGAATCTTCTGCTTAATTAGCCTCCTGCTGGCTAAAACCAATGATCCAATGAGCTAGACTGACGCATATGACAATTAGGGCAACCATTAGGCAAAAAATAAATAGCCACCTTCGAAATTGATTCTACCATTAAAACTCTAAAACCACGACCCCAAGCAATAGTAATTCCCAAATAGAGATAGCCAACAATTCTGCATGAGATTTATGGTGCAAGCACCAACATTCATAGTATAAGAGAAATTGTCCAGCTCATCATGATATTGAACTAACCCATTAGCCGTAGCTCTATTAATTAGTCTGTAATTGGACTGAGCCATCACAACTCAGTTTGAAAAGACCAATTTGAGGTGCACCCTAGCTTTGGTCTAAGACTTATCAAAAAAATTTTCATGCAGTAAACATACCTCAATTTATCAACTTGCTTTAGTCACAGACAGCCTTGAGTGGTTAAAAATTTAATCATTTCTACTGCAACACAAATTGTCCGAAATGACATATTACAGACCATTTCCTTCCCCCACAATAGTGTCTGATTACATGTTATGCAGCAGGCATTGGGGTAAGAGACAATTTCAAATAGATACTGCGTTAGGACAAAGTCTAAAAGCATGGTTCACGTAGTCAGGAACCTGATGGTAGCTTCCACACGACTCATCCATTGTCTAATGCTCAGTTTTTCTAGATTTATTAGTAAGTAGGGCATTACTAACAACCTTCCAAATGAAAACATGTCTATCTTTGAAGATTTTTCTAGTGCTATAAAATTCTGAAGATTGAATCAGGCTGATTCAGGGGCAAAGAATAATGAGTACAAGCTTATGATTTTCAGATAAAGGGAATTGGGACATATGATTGAGAAATGTTTATTGAATGTTCTGTTTTCTGCTTAGTGAAGTTTTTGTGAACTTTATTTAGTTTGAAAGTGTGACTTTGGTGAAATAGGAAGACGTAAAATTTCTTGAGTTTGAATGGAAATTATGCATGTGTTGCCATTTTCAAATTTTAATGGATGTAGGGGACGCTGATGCAAATGAGCATGATGGCTACACCTGGAATCAACAAAGAGTTGCATTACCTAAACAAAGAAGACCGGTTATTGCGTTGGCTTTTGGTCAAGCAACGTAACACAAAATCTGGGCTTGAGGTTCTTGAGGATGAAGGTAGGTGGGAGCTAAGCAAATTTTCCCAAATCAGTAAAGATGATGAAGAGGATGAAGATGATGACGATGAGGAGTACCAAATTGAGGAAGAAGAAACAAAGTAAACCAAAAGACAGCTGAATATTTTGTTTGCTTCCATAAAATCAGTTTGCATTGTATTTTCAGTGTCAAACATGTGCTTCCATACAGATTTTGTGATGACTCATGATTTATAACGGTGAAAGACTTTGAATGAATTGATTAACTTTTCAAATCGACATGATTTCATTTCTCTAACAGAGGCCTTCTTACGCCATAAACTTGGTAGGTCGTAGCAAGGAAATTTATGACATGCATCGCTGGGTAGAGATATACATGATCCCTTAATTCATACTTCTACATCTCTATCATTTTGAAAAAATAGTTGCAGTTTTTGTTAGTGAATCACCAGATATGATACTTAACTAGTAAACTCCACTTATATTTTTATCTAAACCTTATAAAATTATATGCCACATTTAATCATTTCTCCCTCATCATGATATATGAGCAGATAAGCAAATCCCATACATACATAGATACAGCTCACAACGGGCCCATTTATACAACTTTTCCGTTCAGTTCTTATTCTTGTAATCACAGTGGACTTTATTTCATGTTCGTCCTCGAGTCTTATTTCATCAGCAACTAATGGTAAGTGGTGTGAAAGACCAACACGATATGTATTTAAAGTTCTGCATCCAATCTTATTTCAGCAGGATGGATAATGCGTCTTGCTCCAACTTAAAGAAAATCATAACTGTTTGTAGCAAGAAATTATGCCATTCCAAAGCTTAGGAAAACCAGACCAAATATGCCTCCAACAGACAAGGATCTATCATGAATATTACATTTCATTCAATACATAACTTAGACTCTAGACATCCATAAGCAGTTTAACAACAGAGTAAAAAAGTGTACAAAAACAGTTATTTTTCCCACCTAAACTAGGGGATTAGATGAAAACCGAAATGTTAACAGAAGCACATTGTCCTGACCGTTCATTTTCATACATACCAACCTCTGGTATTAACATGGATACTCAACAAAACTAAGCATAAGAAACAAGTCATGCATCATCAAATATCATGCTCCCTAATGTCCTCTTTCAAATCCAGTGCGAGTTCTACCGGAACCTCCATTGTAACCATCCCGCATAGAAGATCCAGCGAGCCCTCAGTTTCTCCACCACCAACTTTCTCCAACGAATCATTCCCCGCTTCCTCAAATCAAGAATTTATGCATATTAAATATAAACATGACTAAAGAAAAAACATAATGTCAATTGAAATAAAATCACAGATTTGCTGTATTCCAAATTCTTGGTATTTCTTTCCCGTCAATGTCTCTAACTTGTATGCTCCTCCTCCCACTAATTTAATGAGGTAAGCGCTTGTCCACGAAGGTGCAAGTTTATTCTCCATTTGTGTTAATTGTGCCTTTCTTAGGACCAAATTCTTTCTTTGAAAACTTTGAGGGATTACCTTGGTCTTGTATTATATCTCCTTTCTATCTTTCTCCTGACCATCTTGCTAGAGATCCTGGTTAGCTTCTGAATTTCTTCTAAGGTGTCTAAATTAGCTAGTGTTATTGATATCGGATAACGAAAAATATCGGAAACTGAAAAATCCATTATAAAGTTATAACGGAAACTATAATGGGTTATGGCAGAAACATCACTTTCAAAAGAAATATAATCATACCACATGTAATTCTAATGGTAAAGTAATAATATTGTAGTGAAAATAGGTTTTGCTTTTGAAAAATAGTTATACCGAAGTTGCAAAAGAAGAAAAAAAAATTGAAAAAAAAAACAGGCTTCGTCGGTGACGGTTAACGACGGCGACGACCGGGGAACAGTAGCGGCGGTGACCGGCGAGCAGTGGCGGCAATGGTGGCTATTAGTGATAATAAGTTACAGTTGGAAAAGAATAAAAGAAAAAGTGTTTTAAAATTGTGGGTATTAGAATATAGTGAACTTTATATTTTTATTGGGTCTGGCCCAAATTTTAACTCTGTTTTAAACATAGAAAACAAAGTTTACTACAGTTAGGGTTTCACCCATGTCGCTACCCCTCCCCGTTCTTCCACTTTGCTGTTATTTTTCTCCATACAATCGTCACCTTTCTTCTCCACCCCGCTTCTCTCGCCATTGTCGTTCCGCCACCGCCAACCGCTATAAATAAAATGGCCGCCATGGATTGCCACGAAAAATATGTTTCACCACCGCCTTGTTGTGGTGGCAGGTTGGAAAAACGCCACCACATTCCGCCATGGCACCGCCATATGGCCGAAATTTGATAACACTGAAATTAGAACGAAGCCCTTCTTCAGAATGCTCTGGTGTGAAGATCCTAGCCCTTGTAACAACTTTGGAAATTTCTATGGGTAACATAGCATCGGTTCTATAAACAAGGCTAAAAAGAGTTTCATGGATATTTGATTATGGAGTGGTGTGATATGACCATAGTACTCTGGGTACTTCTTCAGGCCATTATGCTTTTGCTATCAACAATCTTCTTTTCAAACTTTCAAGAATAACCTTATTAGCTGACTCTACCTGTCCATTAGTTTGAGGTGTTCTACCGAAGATAAAATTTGCTTTATGCCTACATCTTGGCATAATCGCTCGACTTGTGAGCACGCAAATTGGGTTCTGTTGTCGGAGATGATGTATCGTGGGACCTCAAACCGACATATTATATTTTTTTCATATAAACTCTTTTACCTTGTTTTCCGTGATAACTCTCATAGGCTCTGCTTCAATCCATTTCATAAAATATTCGACAACTAGAATCAAGAATTTAAGTTCTTGAATTGCCCGTGGAAAAGGACACAAGATGTTTATTCCCAAAGTATGGAATGACCATGGTGTATTGATTGAGTGAAACACCTTAGGAGGGGCCCAAGTCTAGTCTACATGTCTCTAACATTGACAACACTTTTTTACGTATTTAAGGTAATCATTAAAGTTCTTCCTTCGATGTGGTTTCCAAATATGCCTTCATGCAAGTAAGTCATGATACGCGCTACTTCAATTCTATCCACACAAATTAGGAGAGGACGGGAATATCCAAACCGAAACAAGTTTCTATCTAGAAAAGTGTACCTACTTGCATTTTTCTTAATATAATTGGCTTCCCAAGCATCACCGGGTAATTTCCCATTGGCCATGTACCTTTTGATTGGCATCATCATGACTCCTGCCATTGCCCTTGTAAGGCCATTATTTGGTAGCCTTCCGTTACTTCTATCTGAGGAGTGACAAGAGTTTCCTTGATTGTCGATTTATATTGTTTTGGTTTTGTGCAACTAGCCAGTTTTGACAAAAGATCTACTGGACAGTTTTGCTCCCTAAGGACATATACCTACTCAAAAGTAGCAAAACCCTTAGTAATGACATTAACAAATTCCAAATACCAGGCCAATTGTGGATCCTTAGCATGAAATTCTCCTCTAACTTGACTACAACCAACATCGAGTCACATTTGACCATCAACCTTGGAATTTCCATCTCTTTTGCTAGTAATATTCTTACTATTAAGGCTTCGTATTCAACCTGATTATTGTTGGCTTTGAACACAAATCTTAAGGACCATGCCTACTCCACTTCCTTTCAAAGTGGATGCATCGTCGACAAATATAATCCACTGCATTGGGTCTTTGGATTCAGGTTCTATAGGAGTTGTGAGTTCCACAAAAAAAAAAAAGATAAAACATGTAACTTAATTGGTCCTCTAGGCTCATACTGGATGTTGTTTTCTGAGAGTTCTACTGCCCATTTCACCAACCTCCCAAATATGTCAAGTTTCTATAAGACCTGTTTTACAGGTAGGTCAGTCATTACTTATACTCCATGATTCTAAAAATAGTGTCTAAGTCGATGTGTTGTTACTATGACTGTAAATGTTGTCTTTTCAAGTGTAGAATATCGAACCTCTGCGGCACAAAGCACTTTCATCACGAAATATATTAATTTTTGCTCCTTGTTCATGTCCTGTACTAACACTGAACTGATTGCATTATTGGTTACTGAAATGTATATTTTAAACACACTGCCTTTTAGAGGTTTGATCAAATATTCCTTCAATTGCTAAAATGATGCCTCACATTGATCAGTTCATTGGAATTTATCATTTCTCCTTAAACACTAAAAGTATGGAAACCCTTTATCCCCTCCTTTGACTAAGAACCTGGAAAGGGCGGCCATTATTCCTGTAACCGCTGCACTTCTTTTACATTTGTCAGGCTTCACATTCGTATAATGGCGACACACTTATCCAGGTTAGCCTCAACACTTCTTTCTATGAGCAAGAATTCTAAAAGCTTGTTGGCTTTGACCCCGAACACATATTTTGACGGGGTTTAGCTTGAGTTGATATTTGTTTATTGTTGCAAATAACTCCATCAAATCCATTTGGTGATGATCTCCCTCCGTCAAGGTCACTACCATATCATCGACATATGCTTGTACATTCCTCTCCATCATAAGGATAAGTATTCTATTCATCACACGTTGGTAGGTAGCTTCCGCAATTTTCAGTCCAAACGACATTACCTTATAACAATAATTAGACATTTCGCCCATGAATGATGTCTTGTCTTCATCTAGTAGATGCATCTTTACCTGGTTATATCTAGAATATGTGTCCAGGAAACTTAATAACGCACATCCAGATGCGTTGTCTACTAAGGCGTCAATACTGGGTAGAAAGGACAGATCCTTAGGACATGCATCATTCATATCTGTGAATTCGACGCACATTCTTCACTTTCTACTAGATTTCTTTATCATTACCACGTTAGCCAGCTAGGTGGGATATTGAATTTCCTAATGTTCCTAGCCTCTAAGAGTTTTTGAACCTCTTCAGCTGCGTTTGTATTTGTTCACCTACCAGCCGACGTCATCTCTGAACCTTTGCCTTTGCATTTGAATTTATATTGAGTTTATGACACAAAAAGTCTAGGTTAATGCCAATCATATCGGCAACAATCCACGCGATGAAACAGAGTTTGATCATAACACATCCATAATTTGGGCCTCCAAGATTGGCTTTAGGTGACCCCTACCTTCAACGTTCAACCTTGTACGACCACATCTTTTACCTCTCCCATTAGTTGAGGTCTTTTGTCCTTGTGCACTATCCTTGCGTCCAACTTTGCATTCGTAGGTGCTCCTGTTGTTGTTATGTGATACATGGTTCGTCGTTGAGTTATGAGACTGTCTTTGTAGTACTTCTAAGCTGTTTCTTGATTTACTTTCATCGTGAATACCCTGCCTTCATTTATGGGAAATTTCATTTTCAAATGGACATTGATATATCAGCTCACAACTTGTTGATAAATGGTCTTCCTAAGAGTAAGTTGAAATCTCCCTTGATGGGCACCTCATGAGGTTCTTTTGCTGAGGTTTACTTTGTCTGACCTTCCCCCTTTATTTCAACCAAATACTTCTGCAAAAACCCCTTGGCTAACAATGTTGCTAGCATATTTACTTGCATGAAGCAATAGAGTATCATGGTTGGAAATCGGTGAAACTTGCACCAAACATTCATGTTGCCTCCTAAGAGTTTGTTGGTGGCACTGGACCGACATAGATACTTGGCTATCTCTTCGTCGTCCATTATTTTTGATTGCTCCATATTAAAATGTGGCCCAAGCAGACTGCGCGACCTCTCTTCGTTACGGTCTTTGCCCTTTCTTTGTGTTACATAAGGTGCGAATCTTATATTCGTTCTCTTCCAAGGTGAAGTGACCCTGTGAATAAATCATCTGGTTTCTTAATAAGTTTGTTTATTGTTAGTACTTCTTAACAAAATATCATTAAAATATCATCACCTTCAAGAAACTTCATAAGTTTCAACATTTTATAGTATGTAAATCCTTTTGTGTCATATGATAATTTTATCATCACTTTTGAGAGAAATTGATACCTTGAATGAATTAGAAATGAAAAAAAACATTAATTTTTTATTAATCATATGATACTATTCTGTTAGAGAATATCAGTAGAATATCTTTCTGTTTTGTCTTTTGTTTCTCTCTCCATTCTGTTTTGTATACGTGGTATTCAATCTGTTACATTTTATTCTTTCTGTTAGTCATATAGAGTGAGTTACTCATTTGGGACACTTTATATATAAACTAATGTATTTTTCATCATTGAATGAATGAGAATCATAGACTTTTCCTCATTCCTAGTTATCAATTTATAACATGCTATCTAGAGCTAAATAAATAATTTTTTTTTCAATCCTGGTGCCTTTCTTTCTTTGTGCTCACAATGGGTACCCCTTAAAACCCAAGACTACCTCTTCACGTGTCCTTTTCTCGTATAATATATTTAAGAAACTTACTGACACAAATTTTCTCCTTTGGAAGCAACAGGTGGAGCCCGTAATTAAAGTCCACCGCCTTCACCGCTACGTGGTTAATCCTCAAATACCACCTCAGTTCCTCACAACATCTGATTGTCAAACAACTAGGTATGTCAAAAAAATCTGTACCCATAAGTATCTGCAGATAAAATTTGCAACGGGTAGGAAACAAATATTAAAAATGGATACCCGCTACCCGCGGGTACGAGTATTTTTGATACCCGCATGTTAATGGGCCGGGTACGGGTATCATAGTATCCGCACCCGTGGATACTCGTACCCGCTAAACTTTAATTCAAAAAAATACCCTTATATATATATATATATATATATATATATATATATATATATATAAATAAAAAACAATATGAGTCTTCATTCCGTAATGGTGGTCAGATTCTTACCCCACAACGGAGTAGATTACTTCCAGATACTGTGGAGACATTAATGTGTCTCCTAAATTGGTTATGGACCAATGAAATTAGCACTTTTACTTAGATATTTTAATTAAGTGATTGTTAGAAATTTTTAATAAACTTCTTATGTTTTTCAGGCTCTTCTAGATTAAAATTGGACAACATGAAACTTTATACAATGTTGCAAGAGGTGGACATTGATGAAGTTAGTAATTTCTTTAATATTTCATTCAAAAATAAACTACAATATAAATTGTTAATGATTTTTTTATTTGTTTGTTTTTCAAGAATTAATCGGAGAAAGGGGACTTGTTGATCCAAGCACTAATTATGGTTAAATATTTGTTTTTTTAAATTTTTTATAAATACCCGTGGGTACCCGTGGATACCCACGGATATGAAAAAATAGGCGGGTAACCGCATAACGGATACCCGATGGATACGGGTACGGGAGAAATATTTATCCAACGGATAGGATACGGGGGAGCTACTACCCATGCCCTACCCGTCCCGTTGACATCCCTACATACAGCTACTCAAAACTTTGATTTCAGTCTTTGGGAAACTCAAGATCAACTCCTTTTATCCTGGCTACAATCTTCCTCATTGGGTGCACCCATGCGTTTCAACTTTGGGAGAAGTTTCACTCTTACTTCAACTCCCAAACTTGAGCCAAAGCTTGGCAACTTCGCACCGAGTTACGTACCCTGAAGTAAGGGGACAAATCCATCAATGAGTTTCTTCTTTGCATCAAAGTTCTTGTTGATGCTCTCACATCTATTAGGGATCATGTGCCTAAACATGAACAATTGGATATTCTTGTTGAAGGTCTTTCAGCTGAATATGAATCCTTCATCTCACTCCTCAATAACAAATCAGAGTTGTTCACATTTGATGAAATTGAATCGCTCCTTGTTGCTCAGAGGCGCGGCTTGAACAATTCAAAACCCTGGACACCACCGGCTCACTCAATCTTACTCACACATATTCACAAACACCTTCTATGCACAATGTTCAACTTGATTCAACCACCTTCACCTCCTTTCAATCCTCTTGTCGCAACTATTTTCAACTAGGTTGAGGCTATCGTGGTCGTCGGGTTGGTCGAACTGGTCGAGGCTCCATTCAGTGCCAAGTGTGTCACAAACATGGGCATGACACCTCCATCTGCTATCATCAGTTCAATCCTAATTTTAGTCAATAGGAGTATCCGGTTCAACCCTCGTCTTTCTATCCATCTCAACAAGCACCCCTACTCGCGCCACCTCGTGCTCCGCTGCTACCTACTCCTCATCAACCTTCTCCATCCAATGCTTCTGCTTATTCTGCATCAATTCAGTCACCCATTCGATAATCTCAAAATTGGTACATTGATTCTGGCACCTCTCATCATCTCACCCCTGATGCAACCAATTTAACAGATGCAATTGCTTCACATGGTGAAGTGAATGTCTTCTTAGGAAATGGACAAGGTTTGCTCGTTCAGTTGTCTGGTTCTGCTTCCTTTCAATCCAATACAAATCCTTCTGTTACCCTATGTCTTACAAACTTATTACATATGCCCCCTCTCAACAAAAATCTTGTTAGTGTTAGTAGGTTTGCTCGTGATAATTGTGTTTATTTTGAGTTTCATCCTTTTGTTTGTTTTGTTAAATCTCAGGTTGATGATTCCATTTTATTAAAAGGGTCTCTTAGTTCAGATGGGTTATATCAATTTCTGCTGCCTTTGCTCCCCTACATTGTGCCTGCGTCACCATGTCTCTCCCTTGTTGCCCCGTCCACTACGTCTTCCAGTTCTCCGTCTTCACGTACTGAGTCTTCCAGTCCTACTTCTTCAAGTTCTGCGTCCTCAACTATCACCAATCAAAAACTTAGTTTATATTCCAAATGGCATAATAGGCTTGGCCATCCATCTCTTACTATCTTAAATCATGTTCTTAAAGCTTGTAATGTGTCCTCCATCAATAAAACATCAGTGGATTTTTGTGTAGCATGTTGTATGGGAAAATCTCACCAATTTTCCACTTCTCCTTCTTCTACTCTTTATACTCTTCCTTTACAACTAATTTTATATGATCTTTGGGGGCCCTCTCATGTCACTTCATCCTTGGGTTATAGTTACTATGTATCTTTTGTTGATGCTCATAGTTGCTATACTTGGATTTATTTTCTCAAAAGTAAATCCAACACCTTACATATTTTCAAACAGTTTCAATCCATGGCCGAATTGCAATTAAACCAAAAAATCAAAGAAGTGCAAACTGATTGGGGAGGTGAATTTCGTCCCTTCACTCCTTTTCTCAACTCCTTAGGTATTCATCATCGCTTCATTTGCCCCATACACATCATCAAAATGGCCTTGTTGAACGCAAACATCGTCACATTGTTGATATGGGACTCACTCTCCTCTCACAAGCTTCCCTCCCATTGAAATTTTGGGATCATGCTTTTCACACCGCTGTCTATCTCATTAAGACTCCCAACTTCCGCCTCTCCTCATAGATTACCTTATTGCACCATTTTCAACAAACACTATGATTACAATTTTCTTAAAACTTTTGGTTGTGCTTGTTATCCACACACCCGACCCTATCACACTCACAAACTCCGGTTTTGGTCCACTCTTTGCACTTTTCTAGGTTATTCATCTTGTAACAAGGGATGTAAATGTCTTGATGTCCATGGAAAACTTTTTTATTTCAAAGGATGTTATCTTTGATGAAAGTACCTTCCCTTTTCTTTCTCAAACACTATCTCCTTCACCTTTGGCTTCTCACTCACGCACCATTCCTCTCGGAATTCTTCCCAATGTTGGTCCTCCCTTTCCCATTCAGCATGCTTCTCTTGAATCTTCTGCTGTAAGTCCTGTCTCACCCTTAATTTCTCTTTCTACTAACACTACTAGGTCATCTCTTTTGCCTCCACCCATTGTTCCCTCCACAAGTTCCATTCATCCTATGCAAACTCGCTCCAAATCAGGGATTGTTAAGCCCAAACAGTATCCCACTCTACTTCTAGCTATTACTGAACCAGCTTCTCTCAAGCATGCCTTGTCTTCTCCTATTTGGCGGATAACTATGCAAGAGGAATATGATGTATTAATGGCTAATAACACGTGGACTCTCACCTCTCTTCCTCCTGGCCGAAAGTCGATTGGATGCAAATGGATATTTCGTGTTAAAAAAAATGTTGATGGGACTATCGATAAGTATAAAGCACGCCTGGTAGCAAAGGGTTTTCATCAAGAGTATGATTGTGATTACACAAAAACTTTCTCTCCAGTTATAAAACCTGTTACGTTCGCATCATTCTCACACTTGCTCTCACCAATTAGTGGTCTCTTTAACAAATTGATGTTAATAATGCCTTCTTGAACGATGTTCTTCAAGAAGAGGTTTACATGGATCCTCCACCTGGATTTCTTCCCTTTGATTCTAGTCTCGTGCAAACTCCAAAAATCAATTTATGGTTTGAAACAAGCTCCCCGAGCTTGGTACGAGAGACTCACTTCCACTCTCATGAGCTTTGGGTTTGTTCACAGCAAATGTGACCCATCCCTATTGGTTCTCAATACCACCGCTGATTGTCTTTATGTATTGATATATGTTGATGATATTATTTTGACAGGTTCTTCTCCTTCACTCCTACAAGCTGTCATTTCCAAACTGCATTTTGTTTTTGCTCTCAAACAATTGGGTGATCTTGACTACTTCCTTGGCATTGAGGTAAAAAGGTACTCTAATGGTTCTCTGTTGTTATCTCAATCCAAATACATTGTGATCTTCTTGCTAAAGCTGGTATAATTGATGCAAAAGGCATATCCACTCCTCTTCAAGGAGGATTGAAATTATCTAAACTTAGGTCCGAAGATATGGATGATCCTCTTCTTTATCATTCTATAGTTAGAGCATTACAATATGTTACTATTACACGGCCTGATCTCAGCTATAGTGTCAACAAAGTATGTCAATTTATGGCCCAATGATGAAGGATTATCTTGTTTCCTTTTAGAGTTATGAATATGGTAAAGTTATTTAAGAAAGCTTTTTGAAAATTTCCACTGGACATTAAGATAGCAAGCTATCTAGATGTGAAGGTTCATTTCTCAAGCTCATGAAAGGAAGAAGAGAGTTGGATTCAAGCTTAAACTCACACAACATTAACAACACTTAAAGAACCAAAATGAAAGAAGAAACATTAAAAATGGAAAGCATAGAAGATGAAGCATGGAAGAAGCACGCCACTCATAGGGGGGATCTAAGCCAACCAAGCCCTAGAGATGAGTGATGGTGCCACCACTTGCAAGCAAGATAAGGCAAAGGTGAGTTCACTTCTAGGAAGGAGAGCTCACGAAAATTTAAAGGTTGAAACACAATAGTTTAGAAACAAAATGATCAACCCTTTTACAAGACAAGGAACACC
>Ga0214543_1008867_pt1 | contig 16128 bp, 10 predicted proteins | sample CNSS2metaG_FD_160094 | JGI IMG/M metagenome (GOLD analysis project Ga0214543, IMG submission 160094) | Root nodule microbial communities from cowpea collected in UCLA plant growth center, Los Angeles, California, USA - CNSS2 | ecosystem: Host-associated > Plants > Roots > Nodule | place: USA... | reverse complement strand
TTATTATATTTATCTATATATTTTAAAAAAAAAAATATATATATATATATATATATATATATATATATATATATATATAAAAGTTAATATTTTAAAATTTTAATTAATTTTCTTATTCACTGTATTATTTTTTAGAAAAATAACAACAAAAAACGATGGAAGAATAATTTGGTTCAAGTAGATCATAGAAGAAAATAAACGTTGTACTTTGGAAAAGAATTAGGGCATGTAATTTAATATCTGATTTATTTTCTTAAAGTTCATATAAAGTATGCAACTTTTTATCCGTGTCCTTAAAAGTAGAAACATGTTAGAACCTCACAATGACAAAAATAAATAAATAGTTAATAAATAAACTTTAATAACAAATTATACTTATTCATAAATTTTAAAATCAAATTAAAATATATAAAAGAATATTTATAGAATAATAAGAAAAAATATTTTATTTATAAAAGAATAATTAAAATGTATTAACTAACTGATCAAAGAAAAACTTGTTCCTATCCGACTCAAGTCTGTCCGGCAGCTATCGCGTTCCTGAGATATTATCTGTGCTTTGGAGCGTTGAGCTTCGTCACAGTTCTTAAAAGACGTCTCAATATCAGAGGATGGAGAGATGAAAGAGTATTTAAACTCCCCAATTGAAGACAAGGGGAGTTGTCGGTCCTCATGGTGGGTGCCAATGTTCCAATTCGACCCAAGTTTGTCCGACAACTAGAGATGTCAATATAGATTTCAATCGTGAGCCAACCCGGCTTACCATGGGTTTGAGCCGAGTTGGGTTGAGAAAAAATCAATTTTTTTCAAAAGTGGGTTAAACTCAACCTGACTCACTTAACCCACGTGTTAAATGAGTTCGAGTTGGGTTAAAGGTGGTTGACCCACTTAATCCACCAATATTTTTTTACAATTTTTTTTTTAATAATTATTTACTACTCCTACTTACATATGTTCGTAATTTTATATTTTTAAATAATAGGATGTTGTTCAATAATATTTGAATACTTTAAATGTTTAATTAATTTGATTACCAAATTATTTACATTGATATTTTAATCAAAACTATAATTAATTGCGAACTATGTTTCACAATTAAGTAATTAAGAAGGTCTTCAAGTTTTCTAATAATAATAATATTTACATTCCGATTCATATGAAAGTGAATACATTCTCTCATTTTGTTGTTAGAAAAAGACTAATAAGAATGAAGCTTGGGGATAATAAATAGTAATACATACCGTTCCAAAAGATCTGGATACTATACCCCCACCTACCCCATAATTTATATCTAAACCAACATATACTAACATTTCTATACTATTACAAAATATGAATAAAAGGAAATTTTTTCACAACATAATATATTATGTTTAATTTATTCAAATTATTTAATGTTAACAATAATAATTACAATAATTAATTATTATTCAAGGAAATTGATTAACTATTGTGAAAAGAAAAACATAAAAAACAATAATAAATTTACTAACAGGAATTGCTGTTAGGATCAATCTTCAACCTACATGCTAGTGTAATCATTTTCAATAATATATCTATTTAAAAGCATTGATGATATTGAGATTTTTTAAACTATTGATTCCTTAATAATTATTGGAATAAATAAACTTTAAGAACAGCAATGAAGAAAGACAATAAACCAAGAACATTCATTGAGTGATTCATTTCTCATGGTAATCATGTATTATTTTCCACTCAACCTTTAAAATCCAAAAACATAAAAAAATAATTTAACTACTTTAAAATACTAAATAAGTAAACTAAACAATATACATTAAGCTGAATTGTGATACAGACTATTTGTAATAATTGAATTTATTACGGTACTAGCAAGCCTTTGAATAGTGGAAATAATTAATTATGATGAGAAATACATCTTTTGTTACGTAGTTAATTGAGAAAAAAATGTATCAACCTATAGTAAAGTTAGAGCTGTTAAAATAGGTTGGAATCCACGAGATAATTCGGTCCATTACGGGTTCGGGTCGGGTTAGGTTGAAAATCTTTTATAAATTTTAATACAGGTTGATTTTTTACTTGACTCACTTATAACCGGCTCATCCGATTGAACCCGTGGTGAGTTCGGTTGGCTCACCAATCCGCAAATAAAGGGTCACACAAATGTTTTTTTGTTAAGTTAGGCTTTGCATTAGGGTCATGTTAGGTTGTTTTTTTAGCCAATACATAGATAATTTGGTATTTTTGTGATTTTATTTTGTATTTGGATTGTATTGAAGTTTATTTAAAATTTAATTATAGTTATAATTTAGTTTTGACTGATTTTTTTTTAAATTGTATTTTTTTTTAATTAAGTGAGTCTGTGAGCCAACCTGTTTAACCTACCAACCCGTGGTGAGTCGGGTCGGGTTCAAATTTTGTTAGCTCGTTAATAAGTGAGTCGTGTTAAGTTGGCTCACTAAGTAATCTGAATTAAGTTGGCTCACTAAATGATCAACTCGTAGTGGGTCGAGTCAGGTCGGACCGGGTTATAAGTAAAGTAAAGATGTCCTCTAATTTCATTAAGGTGTTTTTCAAAAAATAACAAAAAGTAAAAAAAGTTAAATGAAAGGTCGAAGTGGAAGGTGAGTTAAATAGCAATTAGCATGGGCCTATGGTGTTACTCTGTTAGTGGTCCAGTCCAATTCATTCCAGTCCAATTTATAAAGCAGTTTGTTCAGATTCTTGAAATCTATGAAATGAAACTGAGAGATAGGAAACTTCGGGAACACTCTATTTTCCATTTTCGTTCAATCTCTTCTCCTTCCTTCAAGTCGCGTCTGTTTCTCATCCATCCTATAATACAGATTTAATCTTTTCTGTAAGTTTTCTTTTCACTTTTATCATTGCTTCACACACACACTCTTGCAAGCTTGCTATTTTCTCAATCAATTTCTTTTCATTTTTTTTACACTCTTCACCTATTCACGAGCGCCGTGTAACTGAATGCGATGGCTTGAATTGAAGCATTGATAATGTGTTTTTGTACTTATAGTCATAACACAATTGCTCTTCCTCTTTCTTTCTTTTTTTCAATAAAGAAAGTTCTTGAAATTAAAGAGTGCGAAGAATCCTATTGTTGCTTAGTACATGGTTGCGATCCTTAATTTTGTAGACAAATTTGGATCTTAAACCACTTTTTGAAACCTTGTATAAGAATTGTATGCGCCATTTCATTTAATAACTGATAAATATCAATTTTCGTTTTCTCCACTGGCTAAATCAGTTGCGTTATCGTTTGCAAAAATTCATTCCTATGTAGATGCTTTATCAGTAGTAGTCAATTTGGACGGCCATATGGATTGGATTCTGCTGTTAATATCAATTTGTGATGTGATGACACCGATAATCGATTTTTAGATGTGTTAAAACCTATTACAAAACGAGACTTCGTTTTGCATTTCCTATGTTTTTAAGTTGGTCAGATGTGTTTTTTGTCACGATGGAGTTATTCATAAATCTAAAGCATGTTTCCTTCAATCATTGCAGGTAACGGACGGTAGCTACAGAAAAAAAATGCGGGGTTCTGTTGCACTCGTGCTGCCTCCAAAATGCAAGTTCTGGCAAAAGTACTCGATGAATGGATCACGGGGTATTGTGTAATGCCTTCTATTTTTATATTGTATAGATTGTATTTTTTTAATTTCTTGGAAGCTTTTGTTCGTTTGTTACCTGTTAAATTGCGCGAGCTTTATAAGATAAGGAAATTGATTTATCAAACACAATATGCTTGAAACAGGATTATTGACGACTTCAACACCTAAGAAACAAGAGGAGAATGAAGCTAGCAAAACTAGGATAAAGTTGGCTGACCCAATAGTCGCCTATAGCAAGCCTCCACCACTTCCACCTGTTATCGGACCGTTGGTTGTTCTCTCGTTGCTAGGGAGTACTGATGAAAGAGACAAGTGAAGTTATATCTAACCCTCCGGTGCTAGCAGTTCTTAAGATGAAGTATATGTTAAGTAATGTGATCCTTACTTGAAGAAAGTCTTAGAAATAAAATTCACTAGAGTGATTACAGAGCTTAGAAATCGAACAAAGAAGCTCCATAGCTTTATGTAGCCATCTAGGAGAGGATGAAGCCAACATGCTATAAATATGTTGTAAAATCTTAACATCCATGTTAGTATTACATGAGGACTTCTCAAGAACCCTGCAGGAACATGCACATGTGTATGTTAATTGAAGTTTTTTGGATGGCTAAAAGGAATTGTAAAATACAGGAACGAATACTTACACTCAGCTAGATTTGGAAAGTTGTCAAATGTCGAAGTTACGTTTTTCAATAGGGTCTGAATTTTTCAAGAGGGGACGCCAATTAAAACATATCCGAAAAAAAAAGCATCATAGATTATCATATATTAGATATATGAGATGGCGGTGCGTAAAGGAAGGGGCTTACCAAAACTATGCTTCCTGGTTTGATAGGTGATTCAATTAATACCTCAGTTCTCCTGGATTTACTTTTATTGTGAGCACATGATTTACACAAAATATAAGACTGGAGTGAATCGTTTTGCTACGTACCAAATGATGAGGTTCTTTCCCAATTTTGTTAACTTGAAGAAGGTGCAACCTCTTGTGAATGGGATCTGTTTCTCTTTCCATTCTGCCATACCACAAAGATTGTAATCAATCCCATGATCATTTGTTCTTTAGAAAACACTAAACACTAAAGAAAAAAATATAATAAATGTACGAAAGAAAATGACCCATATGCCAGTTCGCTGCTGCAGTTAAATCATCTCCCTCGAATATATGTTTCACCCTGAATTTCACATTCCGGCCCATGCATTCAGTAAGCTGTTGTAAGAAGCGCATAACTTCCTGCAATGTTATTTTTAGACTATCTAGCAGAGCTATTTACACTTTGCAATGAACCATGGCTTAGTTTTGGTAGGAAATATGGTTCTGAAACAAACCTTCTTTCCCTGGAATGGTTTGGTGAAGGCATAGTCTTCAAAGCAAGCATCTTCGGATATGCACTCATCCAATTGTCGCAGGTCTTTACCGTTGATGCTTGTGAAGTACTGATCAACAACAGTTTCTGCTGAAGAAAGAGAATTTTTCTGAGAATTGGGATCTCTTTTTGAAGCCATGGCTAAAATTCTGTTTCTACCCCAACATTTGCCCAGGACATTGTTGTTGATCGTGTGTCGTTTTATCTCTATCTTGTCTGAATACAAGCTGCATTTTGTTCTGCTGGAGGGGAACCTGATGGCGAGTCTCTTTGTGATGTTGGAGTCTATTCCCAGCCAATGGCATGAAGTTTTGGCGGCTAAATTGATCACAGCATCCATTTGTAAATTTTCTTACCCAACTATTACCATTGACGAGCAATGGCAACTCACTGACACTAATATCTTCTGCCTATGTGTCTTACTTGAGGAAAAGAACAAAGACCTTTCTCTAGCTTTAATCAAGGAATCACTCCTAGTTTGCTTAGATGCTTCATTTGTTTTGCTGTATCTGACTTGGCATGAAATCCAAGAATATGTTATCTCATTTCTTTATCCAGCTTGGAATTATTTATTCTACTATTTTACCTTGTCTATTTTGATGTGTATCTGACTGCCACTCACACTTAACCTCTCCTACCATTTACCACAGAAAAAATATTTTGATGATACTTTTGTATTTCTAAATGTATGAAAAAATTTGTTAAATGTCAAAATAATAATAAGTAATATAGGTATTGTACAATTTATTCCATTTCTCTTCGGTAGACACGTCAACTCTGAGACTGAATAAGTAAATAACAATTATTCTCTTTTTCTCATATTGGATCCAAGTCTAATCCTCATAGCCTATTGTCTCGGCCCAATAGATTGGCCTGGTCTAAATAATTGATTATATTAATATTTTCAATTATTATTTTTATCCATTTCGCAACAATCTCTTCCTTAACATTTGTCCACAAAGAATCAAATTCGTGACCTTAACTTGGTAGGATCGAGTATAGGGATTGGGATTAATCTCTCTTGTATATAAACTACACATATGATAATCTATTCATAACAGAGAAAAAAGTAAATAGAAGATATTGTTTGATATTGTGATTAACACCTAAAATACTTTTACACCAATTTGACACCTAAAATTTTTTTTACACACATTTGACACTTAAAATTTTTTTAAACCCATTTGACACCTAAATTTTTTTTATTCTCATTTGACACCTAAAATTTTGTACACCTTCTTGACAACATCTTTCGATACTTTTCACTTTTTTTTTTTTAGAAATAACAAGATTTACTTTTTAGTACTATTGTACTTCTAGATAAATGTCAAATAGTTGTCGAGCTCTATCAAATATTTTTCTTTCAATATGAGACAACAATATTTTGACCCCTAAAATAGCTTACCACTTGGCCAAAGGCTATAGGTGTTAGTCAAGGCGTAACTCTTTTTACTTATGACCCGATCTACTTGACCTTTGTAACGGGACAATTGATGTCACCTACAACAATCTCTCTCTCTCTCAATATTTGTCCTACTAGGAATTCCACTTGGATTGTAACTTGACTCACCTGGCCTCCGCTTCGGGACAATTGTGCAACCCGCAACAATTAATGTTGGGCGGAAGAAAATAACATGTCTTCAAAAGTCCCACATCGCTTAAGATAACCAAGGGAGTGAGTGTTAGTGACTATATAATGGGCTAACACACCTTAAGCTTGTATTTGACTTTTCTTATACTCTTGTAGTTGAATGTTGTGAGATTTGTGTTTAATTCTTGCTTTAGAGAGTATGAGTGTACATGAGGTCAAAGGACTTGGGAGAATAGTCTTTGTTGTACAAATTTTCACATAATATTATTCTTTGGTGCTTGTGATTTTTCTCCGTATTTAGAGTTTCCGCGTTATATTCTTGTTTTGTATGGGTTAATTTTATTTCTTTGTTAATAGAATAATTCTTGAAGATAGAAATAGTAATGTTCTTAATGATGAATTTTTTCCAACAAAAAAGCATTTAAATTCTGAAAAGTCACGTCCAGATGTTGTAAAACAAGAAAGAAAGACAAATTCTATCTGTTTATGTCCCTATGCCCACCCTAGCAGGAGGCAGCCGTGAATCTTCCGCATAATATACAAGTTAGGTCAACTAAATACCATCCAGTTAACCGTCACAAAAAGCACCAATTCAACACATATCAGACAGAAACATTGACAAATTAAGATAAAACGGATACCAACCTTCTTTTATTTTTTTATATCATGGTACACGGTGGTCGTGTTTGATATCAGAAAAACAAGTTTTATAACCCTGTGACACCGCATCATCATCATTATCATGTGCATATAAATAACATGAAAAATGTTCCATACACACTTAGATAACATACGATCATATATTAATATTTGCTTGACCTGAAGGCTCTTTAGTAATATACATAAACACATCCAGCTGGTCTTGCAGTTTACACTGAATCTGAGACAGCGACAAAGGAATGCGACATGCTCCTGAATTGATGTCCAAATGTCAACATAAGTATCTCTCCAAGGAAGAAACAAGACACCAAAGATCCTACTGATTTACCCGCACGTGTTCATCGCTCCTACTGGTGAAGGCCGAAAACAACAATAACTATATCAAAAGTATACGCCTGTGATGATTTGTTTTTGTTTCATTCAAAATCAAAAGTATGGATTCACGCTGAAGTTGTCATGCGTTGAGAGGAAAGGAATCTTATACGGTAACACAAAATAGCTGGCATGCTCCCTAACTCCCACCAGCGAGACAGTGCTGCTTCACCCTCTTTCCCAGTATTGATTTGCACCACTCTCCCACGCCTCTCTCCTACCTAACTATTAAATTATGGATACAGTTTTTCAGGGTTCTCTTCTATATAAACTCCTTCCTACCTTACATTTTCTCCTACCCAGCTCTTCACATAAACACCATTTGCTACCTCCACTCAAAAGATCATTTCTTTTTTATAGTAAGAGAATGAACAACAGAATGGGTCGTGTTTCAGCTGCTGAATTTGCCAACAGGAACAGGCTGAGAAGCCAAAAGCCACTTCCAAAAAGAGGGCAGATTAAGTCCAAGATAGCGGCCAATGCTTTTCATTCAATCATGTCTGTAATTTCCAGAGCATCTTCTTCCGGCTTCAATTCTCCAAGGAAAATCTAGTTTCTATCATATTCTACTACTTGTTCATCTTCCTTTGTAATTTGTATTCACTTTTAGGTAGTTTTCGTTCTATGCTTTTTACTGTTCTCTCTCTTATCTCTTTATCAGCTAGCAATCTCCAGTTTTGAATGTACACTCAATTAGAAAGGATTTTTTGTCAATTTCTAGGCTATGCTGTGCACTTAATCCAATATTTCTTAATTAATAGTTATACCGTCAATTGTTAAATCATTGTAATTTGCAAGCTTGATAAATTTTAAAAAGTTCTAGTATGATCACCTGCATCAAAAAGTAAACGAATTCTATGGAATATATACAGGTTAGGCAGCTTCTGCTGGAACCTTCATAAATTTCAACCTGCACCCTTGTTTCCAATTTATCCTTCAATGTACGACTTTTAGTTTCTAAGTTTTAGATAGTGTAATTTGAAGACATCATTTAATCTAAAATGTCAAATATCAATATTTTTTTGTATTTTGAGATGTACAAATTAAAATATAAAATTAATTTTTAAATTGTAAATTTCGAAACATAAAATTTTATATTTTAAATTATATAAGACATGATATAAAAAATAATTTTGATTGCAGTCGTACAATATTGATTATTGATGTCTTATCTTAATTTGCATGAGAGGAGTGCAGAATGAAATTATCGGGTGCAGGAAGAAGCTGCTTGTTGGTTAGTGCATGGTTTTGTCAAACTTTTTTAGGCCCGTAGGAAATTGGATGGGCCTGGATATACCATTTCCATGCAGGCTAACATTTGGAAAAGTTAGGCCCATATTTAACTTTTAGAGGGTAGGACAGAGGGGTAAATCTGTAAGGCAAATGGTGACAGTCGTATGAGAGACGTGAATATTTTTCTTCTGCACAAGTTAGCAAACACAATAGAGAGTTTATTTGGTAAATTCATTAACATTAGTTTAGATAAAATTTAAAAATAAATAGTTTAAGAAATTATAGAAGATAGTTTCTAATTTTGTAAAAAAGTGTTTATGAAGTTTTTCAAGTACATGTACAATTCATCATGGTGGTTTTGTGGGGTAAAATTTCTCATTATTATATGTTGCTCCCAGAACTGTATGTATACGCTAAAGGAAAAATAACTACCGTGTTATATAAGTTATCTGCTTCTGCTTTATCTACAATAGGTTGACTTTCCACCTTGGACATAAAAGTTGTGAGAACACCACAGAATATGTTAGTAGCATTTGTCATAAAATTTATATTAAGATAAATTTACTTCAACAAATGAGTAGTATAAATTATAAAGTTTTCCAGTGGGAAACAGAACAGAGACAGAATGAAGTATCACGCACATTTTTAAGTGCTTTTACAACAAATTAACACGTAATAAAGAAAACATTTATACTTAAAGAAAATATATTTATTATTTTGACAATACTTACAAAGTTAAGCCCGTGGACATGAAAACCATTTGGTAAAGCATTATCTTGTTGAATATATAAAAAGTTCTCTATTATGAAAACCTCAATTCATAGGTGCACAAGGTGTAGTCTTACAAGATGAGGAGTTAACAAAAAATTTCCAACACAATCACAATGTGGATTTCTGAATTGTTCTAAAGGATAAAAAAAAAGACATCACAATGTATTAATATTTATACACTAAAAAAATTGAAATATAGTATGTAAAAATGAATCCGTTGACCAGCTAAAAAAGTGTGCTAATTAGCAATAACTACGTGGTTATGATCTAGTTGAATGAAATCAGCAGAAAAACCCTTCCACTAACTTCAGCAGGTAAAGTGGTAAGTAAAAGGTGTTCTGTATGTGTAGCAATAGTTGTTGGAGAAGTAATAGAAATTGACATTATTGCTTTCCTTTTTCCTTAAAAGGTGCTGACTTCTTTTGTGGATAAGAAACTTTGGTTTTATTAACAAAAGTACCATTGCCAAATACAAAAAAAGTCTCGTCCGAAATGAAAATTTCAGAGAAAAAATGGCAGCACACGGTTCTTATATGTTAATGATAGATTTTTTATATTTATGCAAAAACTAATAGAGATATTCTTGAACATAACAATTTGATATAAGTTAACAACAATAATCCGTATGATAATTTTGTTGTGTGCTGCAGTGGGTCACCAAGAAGAAGATAAACGAAAGAAAAAGACAAACGGGGAGGACTTTACCATTTCCAGTTTTAGATGACAGAGTAGTTAATTTGGTTTGGATAGAAAGTAGTTAAGCACTTATAAGTCCCAGAAGAGTAAAAACAAAGAGAGGTGAAAATTGCTAATTGTCATATATGGCATGCGTAAGAACCTTATCAGAGTAGAAATTTAGACGTTTGTCTAACTCCGATAACGAGTATTTATCTAATGCATTCACTCTCTCTATTTTCATTGCATATATGATATATACCACACACACAACTATTGGTTGGTATTGGAACCTCTGCATGCTGCTCTACCCTCACTCTCAAACACTGTAATTCCCTTGTGAATTCTCTTTCACATAATTCGGTAATTTCCTCAAAAAATTAAGTGCTGCTACCTCGTAATGTGTGTTCGTAACTGGAGCTTAATGTTTTGTTCTATTCAATTCATTATTGAAGGGAAATATATTTTGTATTTTTATTTTATGCAGGAGAGAATAGTTGAGTAATGAAAGAATCGGAGAAAGTAACGTGGGATCAAGGTCGATGTCCGGCGCAGGCACGATCCTCAAGCTCACACAAACTTATGGTATGGCTAATGCTCTTCGTTTCGCTCATCTACATGCTTTATACTCTCAAGCTCGTGTCCACATCGTCTCGGGACTGTAACCACGCGCCTTTCATCATCAACCACCTCTCTTCTTCTTCCTCTTTCCCCAACGCAAACGTCACGGGGAAAAGGGAATCCTCCTCCGCAACGGGGAAGCGCCGCGACCAGAAAACGGAGCTCCGTCACGTGGTGTTCGGAATCGCGGCGTCGTCCAAGCTGTGGGAGCACAGAAAGAATTACATAAAGATTTGGTACAGGAAGAAGGAGATGAGGGGAGTGGTGTGGCTGGACGATCGCGTGAAGATCGACCCGGAGGAAGGGTTGCCGCCGGTGAAGGTTTCAACGGACACCTCTAATTTTGTTTACACCAACAAGCTGGGTCACCGCTCCGCCATTCGGATCTCCCGCATCGTGACCGAAACGCTGCGTCTGGGGCTGAAGGACGTGCGGTGGTTCGTGATGGGCGACGACGACACCGTTTTCGTGAGCGACAACCTGCTGAAGATTCTGAACAAGTACGACCACAACCACATGTACTACATTGGGAGCTTGTCGGAGAGTCACTTGCAGAACATATTCTTCTCCTACGGCATGGCCTACGGCGGAGGGGGCTTCGCCATCAGCTACCCCTTGGCCAAAGCCCTGAGCAAGATTCAAGACCGTTGTATTCAGAGGTACCCTTCTCTTTATGGCTCCGATGATCGAATGCAAGCTTGCATGGCTGAACTCGGTGTTCCACTCACCAAGGAACTCGGTTTTCACCAGGTCTCTATTCCTACCTCTTTTCTAGCTTTATAAAATACGTACTTTTTCTTTTTCATAATTAATTAATTCAAGTACAAAAACACTTGCTTTTATATTTAAGTTTTAAGCTAAATTTATTAGGTTTTGACCCTATCTAACCAAATGTACAAAAGCATGTCTATCCAAAGGTGTATCACAGTTTGAGATTAAATTTAAAATATTTATAAAATGACAAATATTTCTGAAAATAGAATTTGTTACGTTTGTTTGATGATATATATCATCCTCACATAGTATGATTAAAATTAAACTTTTTATACTGACGTATAGTAATCTATATATTAAAAATAAAAGCATGACCCTATAAAGGAGAAAGTAATACCGAGAGAGAGAGATGGTGAAAGATAGAACAGTACAACTTTCCAGTTTACTGTTATTGCCAACAGTACAACGGTTCACTCAATGGTGTCGGTGGTCTGCATTATATCTTTCTCTTTTGTTTCACAACTAATAAATTTCAACTACACAAATCACTAATAATTGCCTTTGAAACATCTACAATGTTTCATGTTAGGGATTACTTTAAGAAAACTTAGATTCATAGCCATTTTATAAATGTCTTTCATACCAATTTGGATTTTAGCAACCAGGATATATAGTACATGAAATATGGCTATATCTAATTAAATACATTTTATTTTGTTGGTTGCTTTTATTAGTTTTTAACAAACATATATGTTTGAAAGTGAAGTGATTAGTGTCTTTTTTTTTTTAATGAAGAGAAGTTATAAGTATAGATTAGTTTTTCAATTGATTTTTTTATTGCAATTTCTTTATTAAATTTTAATTCATCAATTACATTTATCGTGTGTCAAAAAATTTAAATGAGAAAAGTTTCATTTCTTTATATCGTAAATAGAATATTATATAAGTATGCACATATATAGAAAGAAAAAGAGTAACTTGAATTGCTAAAAGAAAGAAAGGAAAATAAATCATGTTTTACTATTTTTTTTTTTCTTTTCCTTTTGATTTAATCGCAAAAAGTTTCAAGAGAGAAACACTATGATCCTAAAAAACATGATATTTTCACCTTAATTGTATATTAATTTATGTTTCTTTTTAGATTTCCTTAAGTATGCCCAATCATTTCGTTAAGAAAATTATTATTAACTTTTAACTTTTTGAGTTATACACTTAATACATAAAAGATACATTTTTTAAAAAAAAATAAAAATTTCAATTGAATTAAATTAATTTTTATAATTTTTAGTTTTTAATTATTATGATCAGAACTTAAAATCTCTAATCGATATTAATTATAATAACATGTTTATAATTTTTTCATAGTTTTCTATAATATAAATCAGTTAAAATCTATTCTATAATTCAAAATAATTATTTTAAAAGCATATTATATATGCATATATTTGTGGATAAATGAAGTATAAAATCCAGGTTCATAAATATTGTATTAATGCAGTTGTTATGAAGCTACTAAAATGAAATCAAACAGTGTTGATAATTTGTTAACATCTTCATTTAACACACTGAATATATATTTAAGAATGAACGTGGTTGATTGAATTGACAATTTTAAAAGAAATAGATTATTTGTGTGTTTGGACACGCCCAGAAACTAATATTATTTATTTTTATGTGGACGTGAATTTTGAGTTTTAAATTGATTTTAAAATCAAACAAATATAAATCTTATGTTGGATAAATTAATTATATGTCAAACCGACGTGCAACTAAACACGTAGTGCATGGCAATGGAGAAGGAAACTACACAGGGGAGAAGTTGAAAATTGAATAAAAACAAGTCTTCTACAAACAATTGAACTGATGTTTTTGAATGTCTTTTATGTATGTTGGGTGCTATATATCTGTTAAATGTGGTTTAGTTATTAATGTATTACATTATATAGCAAACCATTTGCTACTAAAGTTGATTAGTTTGAAAGTGATATTTTGCATCTAACTGCAAATATCTTGCAAACAAAACACGATCCATTATAAGACGGTGGGTGATGAACAACTTTGTGCCTCTTCTATGTTCTTTTTTAATTTACTTAGGTTTCTAAATTACCATTTCGTTCCATAGAGTTCCAGTTTAGGAACCTTATATTTTGACTTTAATCATCCTAGGTTTCTGGTAGTTGAGCTTTTGTTGTTTAGGGGTTGTCTTTTAATGAGTTAGGTAACAGTGACAATGCAAAACTAACACTGAAACTGAAATTTTTTTATTTACTTGTTTTTGTTGAAACAGTACGATGTTTATGGGAACCTGTTGGGGCTTCTTGCGGCTCATCCAGTGACTCCATTGGTGTCACTGCACCACCTTGATGTGGTTGAGCCAATCTTCCCGAACGTTACCAGAATCGAAGCCCTTCAACGGCTAACCATTCCGATGAAGCTTGACTCGGCATCGCTGATTCAGCAATCAATTTGCTACGACAAGAAAAGAAAATGGACGGTTTCAGTTTCATGGGGTTTTGCCGTTCAAATATTTCGCGGGATATTCACACAGAGGGAGATGGAAATGCCTTCCAGAACATTCCTGAATTGGTACAGAAGAGCAGATTACACTGCATATGCGTTCAACACACGACCGGTTAGCAGAAACCCATGTCAGAAGCCTTTCGTGTTTTACTTCTCAAAGGCAAAACTCAATTCCACATTGCAACACACAGTGACTGAATATGAAAGACACCTTGTTCCTCACCCAGAATGTCACTGGAAAATGCCTGATCCTTCTCAGCTTCTAAAAGTAGAGGTGCACAAGAAGCCAGACCCGCATCTATGGGATAGGGTATGTTAATAACATCAACACATTATTCATTAATATTTCCCATATTCCATAAATCATTATAGAGTTCTTAAAATCTTATAATCCTTAAGTTTTGATGATGTACATGATAGGCACCAAGGAGAAATTGTTGCAGAGTGATGAAGACCAACAAGACAGGAATGATGAAGATAGATGTGGGTATATGCAGAGATGGCGAGATCCACGAACCTCTTTCATTGTGAAAACTGTGGATCAAGATTAATTAACTGAGTTCTTTGCATTGCATATATATATATATATATATATATATATTCTTGGACCTCATTTCTTCATTTATTGGACGTAAGTTAACTTCAATTTTTGTAATTCTTCCCGGGCGTTCCTGAGATTGGGTGGTTGTGGAAAGAAACTTCATGTTGTAGTTCATAAAAAAGTGTCGTTATATTATTGGTTACAAAATTTTATTTCTACTTAATTAAGTTGCAGATTAAATAGTTCAGAGGTACTACGTTACGTACGTAATTTTTCTGCTTTGCTAGATAATCCTTGGAATTTACAGCGACTCTAATATGTTATCTTTCAATTAAATAAAAAATAATTTGTAATTTTACTAAGATTTAACCAATATGATATCTTTAAATTAAATAAAAAAGTATGCTATTTTATTAAACATACAAAGAAGTTTATTTATTCAAAATATAAAATAGATAAATATCTATTCTAAAATTAAATTAATAATTAGAATATTATTTTCTTAAAAATATAAGGGATAAATAATGTGGGTGTGGTGAAAGTAAATCAAATTTTGCCTACAATAAATGGTGATGAGGAGATCAACAACATGCTTCCATAATTATTTTTTTTTAATGTTAATTAAGCCTACATACACAGTAAAAACAAATTTTTTTTATTATATAACTGTTTTTCACTCCCTTATCGTAACAAAAGTTTCTTTCCGTTGATGAAAATCGTAACTTTATAATTAGGTTTTTATTTTATTTTTGAAGTGGTAAATTAAAATAACTTTATAAATTAGGTTTTTGTTCCACGATAAATAAATATAAAAAACTTGCGTTAGATGTTTGAAGGAAATGGAAAAAAGTGAGAGTCTCTGAGTCACGGATACTCCGAAAAAAATATTGAACTTCTCAAAGAAAAAAAAAAAAAAAGAGAGAGAGAGAAATTTGAACCAGGAGAAAGGATGGGATGTCATTGTAATTTTATAAACTGACCGGTGCCAATAGCATTTGATAACATTATATGAATATGTCCCAGCCCAGCGCCAATATTTTTTTATTTTTGTGGCTTCAATAATTTAATCTCTTAAACCTTCAACATTGGGCCTCTTCCGCCCAATATAAAAACATGGGGGCTTCTCCCTGCACCTCCAATGATTTCTCCTGTACCCCCAAAATTTATCTTAATTCCGTCTTTGCCCATGGTTAAAAAATGAGTTATTATTTTTTACTGCACTGCACCCCAAATACCCCGTGATTCACTGCACTGCACCCCCAAAAGCAGATTCCCTCCTCTGCACCCTGCACACCTCTTCTCCCTCTTCTCTCTCTTCTCCCACACACACAACACAGCACCCACACGTCTCCTCCCTCTTCTCCCCCTTCTCTCTCTTCTCCCACACACACAACACAGCACCACCCACGTCCCCCCCTCTTCTTTTTTTTTTTCTTTAGGAAACGGATT
>Ga0214543_1008863_pt1 | contig 16130 bp, 11 predicted proteins | sample CNSS2metaG_FD_160094 | JGI IMG/M metagenome (GOLD analysis project Ga0214543, IMG submission 160094) | Root nodule microbial communities from cowpea collected in UCLA plant growth center, Los Angeles, California, USA - CNSS2 | ecosystem: Host-associated > Plants > Roots > Nodule | place: USA... | reverse complement strand
TATTTTTAACATGTTTTTGTATCTCATGCTCAATAAACCCAATAATAGGAAATCCCAATTAAATCAATCTTTAAGCACACAAATTCAATTAAATACCCAGAATTAAACATTAAATGAGGGCAAAAATGCGCAGTCATTAGAGGGCCTCCACAATGGAAGCACTGAACTTTGCCCTATTGTGTAAGGAAGTTCCCAGGCCCCTGAGACTGGTGATGTGGTCTGCCATAAGGTTTCCTCCTCTCCTCAGGCCTCGGTTTGGACCTAAATGGTCCCCTAATCCTCTAGTGATGTGAGCGCTGACCTTCTACCTCGTTCTTCATCTTCTCCATCACCCTGACCTTCTCCACCAATGCAGCAAAATCCTTTATGGATAATGGGGCTACCATCAAGCGGATATCACCCCTGAGGCTATTCTCAAACTTGTGGCATCTCCATTCTTCATCGAGCGGCAAGGTGTAGAAGGGTTGAGGTGCTTGAACTTCTCAGCATACTCAGTTACAGACTTCCCTCCCTGGGTCAACTAGAGGAATTCCACCTCCTTCATGTACCTGACACTATCAGGAAAGTATTCAGAAAGAAACTTCCCCCTGAAGGCCTCCCATGTGACTGGTTCTCCTCTCTCCTCCATGATGGATTTCATGCTGATCCACCAATGCTCAACTTCTCCGGTGAGCATGTATACTGTGAAGGCCAACCTGTTCTCCGTGGGGCACATCTTTGCATAAAAAATCCTATCCATGTCCTTTAGCCATTGGTCTGCGACGTCAGGACTTGTCTTACCTCCAAACATCACCAGGTGGTGCTTCAGAAAGTCCTCTAGGCTCCACTCCCTGATTGTAGGTCGTGGCTCAGGACCAAAGGTAGGTGCAACCGTTCTGTTCTCCTCTAGCTGGTGGAGGGCTTCCATATGCTGTCTGTGGGCATCCTCAGCAACTACCCTAGCGGTCTCCATTTGCTGCATCACCAGCTGTTGCTGCCCAAGCGACGCTGTTGCTGCATACCATAAATGTAACACCCCATTTAATTAATAAAGCTAATTAAAGGAAATGTCACACAGTATAATATAAGAAGCAAGATCAATAGAGTATAACATCACTCCTACAGATATCCAAAGTACTTATAGGACAATAATTGAGGCATACCACGATGCCGGTACCAAACGAGGTAGAAAGTCTAAAGTATCCAAAATACAGTACTAATAATGTAATAATACATGGGCCACAACCCTAACAAAAGACATAATGAGTAGAGTCCAAGTCCAAATGACTAAGCAGCGGAACCTCTATCACCTTGTTGGCCACGAGGATTTCTCGCATCTGCTCACATAAATAAATTGATGATCATCGCAAGAAAAGAGAACCACACAAGCAAGACATACAACAAACAAAAGGGTAAACTAGAGCGAAAAAGAATTTATCATACAATTATCTACACTTTCACAGTCAAATATATACACATCATCCAATCATGTTATGACTTGCAACCAATACACTAAGACTCATACTCGACTCATTCGAATACATATAATTAGTCGGATTCAGCGGATGCTTGCACTTGTGGTGGACTTTCCTGCTCTACTGAATTAATTGTTACAACGTCTCACCCCCACACACAAGGTTAGCCCTTAATGAGTTTAGGGCCTCCTACTACTCTGACCACTAGCTCAAAAATAAGCCACCGATTATAAAATACAAGGAACCCTAGTTCCCCTTACCTGGAAAGGGGCTAGCCAAACAACTCCGACACTGAAGCGAATGAGTACAAGAGCTCCCGGAGCAGATTTAGGAGCTGAAAAGCCTAATATATATAAGGCACGAGATTACTACACAAAACCCTATCAGAAAACACGAAGAACCAAACCAGAAAGGAAGAGTATGGGTTGGCGAACCACTTACATGAGCAGAAAAGAGGCCAAGCCAAACTTGAACCTGATTGAACTTCAAAACCCTAACAGACCTCTGAGAAGGAAAAAAGAGAGTAAGCTACTAGCTATTTTGCAAGAATAAGGGATTTGATTGTTTTAGAGACCTTATACACCCTATGGACCAGCCCTTAGGCCCATTAGATTGGAACAACCCTTAAAATAAATGAAATTAGTAGGCCTTACACATTCTTTTGAATATAAATGAAATTAAATCAATTAAAAAGTTTTTAAAACACTTGTTCCCCCTCTAAACCGTGTAAAGTCTTTTTTCTTTTTTTTTCAGTAAGTAATACTTCAGTCAAATTTGGGGGGTTTTATATTCTTATTTTACAAAACAAACACCAACTTCTCATACAAAAAACAAAAGCTTAAATATTAATTAAATTTCACAAAAATATATTAACGTCCATTATTGGTAACAAAATGACTAAATTGAGTATTACTTCAAACATAACCAAATAAAAAATTTGAACACGTAATACAGCAAAGCAAAACTATTAAGTAACAAGAATAACATTTTAGTCAAAAATTTATTACAAATCTCACGTGCTAACGTAAATAAAAATAGCATATACACTATAACTATTTCAATGTTTCAGACTTGGGGTAGCGTTCTATATGCAAGCTACGAAACTTGATATTCCTGAAATGCACGTAAACCTTTTCCACAAGCCAAAGACAACTAAACTCGGTTATTTGATTCCTGAAGCTCCAGTTCTCGGAAAAATGTACGGAGACAGCCATTAACAATGCGAGGGGCTGCTCCATCACAAAACCGTTTAGCAAGATCAACAGCCTTCAAAACAAATATATAAATTGAGTTAAACTTTTTATATGGGCAAAGATAATAAGACATGATATAAGGTTAAGTAGTGTTTGGTTTCTCATTCCATGAACATGAGATATACCTCATTAATGACGATTTGGTGTCTTGTTTCTAGCACTGCCATTTCGGACATGGCCAAGTGAAGAATACAAAGCTCTAAAATTTTTCCTGCTGGTTCGTTCTGAAATGCATCAACAGAAAGATGCAAACTACTATGAGCATTAGCAAACAAAAGGATCTTTAAAATTTAGCACAATATGCAAGGAATAAAACTGAAATAAGTAGCTAAAAGCATACCACAACAGGGATACAAATTGAAAGAGAAGCTAAGTTGGATTTATATATAACTTCAAGAAGTAGATACAATACATACAATTCATCAAAACATTATCAAACCAATAAAAATTCGAACTCATCTATTCTAACATAAACATCATAGTGGCAGACGGAGATAGTTTTAGGCAGAAGAAACTTTGTAACAGTAGTATAACTGGTGATGTGGAATTGCAAGGCTTTCTAAATTCACAGTAAATAGCACAACAAATATGTTGTACCAGTGAGAAGCATTTTGAAATTATGAGCAAATAAACTAAGTGGTCCAATTAAAATGATGATAATCTAGGGTCCAAGGAAAATAAGCATGCTTGCCTTTCAATAGTAGATGTTTCATGTTTTGTATATTAAATGAAGAAGGGGAATGATATGCCATCTACCATAAATAAACTCCAGGTGTTGAAACAGTAACTTCCCCAATCAAGATCAAACTATAACAAAAGATCAAGCTACTATGCGAAGTCTCATGAATGTCTTCATATCTATGTGGGAGACTTTTTTCTTGTCATTCTGCCTTCTAATATGAAATTGTATATTATATTATTGCATTGTTCCTATGGATGACAAATATAGCTGGGGCAAGATAACCAACCATTTTTGCATGAGATTTTTTTTCTTCTCATTCTGCCTTTATATACAATTCAAAACTGTAAACTATTGCATTGTTTCACCCGACCTTATCTATTTGCCCCTTTTTCCAGGGAGGTTCAACTTCGTGTAACAAATAATTGATCAGGATTGGCAGCATTAGTAACATAGAAGTTATCCAATCATATCAAGAAATTATGTCCATGATTGGTGAATTTGCAGCGGCAAGATAATAAATAGAGAACAAAAGCTGCAATATTTATCAACTATCATACCTTCCAATTTTCAGGGACGATCTTGTTAATAACCAGGACATGATTGTCCCACGTATCCCTGACTGCAACCAATAGTTTCCTAGTGAATCTGAGGATAGGGAGTTGTAACATTATTAGCATTGCTAACAAACCTTAACGAACATAAAAGACTTAGTTTTGCAGTGCGTGTTTGGAGGGGTCGGAGGGTAGGGAGACGAAATGACAAGCTTATATTTAAAGTATGCTTTGGAGGAGCTGTAAAGGGTCTACGTGTACCTCAAAATCAGGTTGTTATATACCAGCCTTGGTGGAGCTGTAAGGACTTCAGCCTCTGCCATGCACAACATAACATATTAGTACAAATTAGAGATGAAAGCAACAACAGAAAACTGCATAGATAATAACAAATACTTTACAGCACATTAAACCTTTCTCTGGGCATATGTGCGACATTGTGTTGTCACTGACAACACACAGACTTCTGTCATATGCAAGAATGTAACACAATAAGGAAGGCTGTACCACATTTAAATGCTTAAGATATAATACCATAACATAGACTTCTGTCCATAATGTGACTTGTAAAATTGCTTTACAATATAATCACAACATAAACTCTTGTCCAACACCAATAAAGAAGTCGCCCTTCAAAGCTAACTTACAATACCCCAGGACGCAAAACCTTACTGCAGTGACAACCAAAGTAAAACTTTTTATATTCCAGCCTAATGACTACTAAACTAAAATGTTCTATGGAGTATTCTTAAGTTTCACTGATATGCAAATGCTACAACTCTTAAGCTTAAATTACCATGAAAAGTCAACAAGGTTTTCTAAATAAGCTTACTTTCAATCTTGGCAGCAAGAGAACAAAATAAATAAATAGTTGACTTTCATCTCCAACAACTGTTAAAACTGCAATTTTTTACCAGCAAATTAAATTGACCAATCATATTTGTAAGTCACACAGGTGTGCAGATGAGACAACAAATAAAAAATGTGAAAAAAGACTACTCGGCTTTCAAAGCTCGAAAGTTATAAATTATGAAAGACATGTACATACAACAACATCATGAAGCAGTAGCAAATCTGGTTGGCTTTATTTTTTATTTTTTAATGTTGTAACTTGCAAACGTTCAAGTAAAAGAAAAGCAAGGAATATATATATATATATATATATATATATATACATTGAACATTCTATTCAAGCATTTTTCACCAACTTATTTTATATAAAAGAAAGAAAGACATTCTCGATCTATGGTTTTTTATTACCAATGGCAGACTCTTCTTCAATGTGCCGCAGAAGCTCATTTGCTTCTTCATCCGATTCAACAGTAACAGGTGGCCCTCCAAAACTCATATGATTATACTCCAACAACTTTTTCTTGTCAAATTCATATCCGGCCTCTGAAACGACAAATCAAATGCACCCAATTCGAAACAATCGACAACAAAAACCTTAATGAACCACATTATAGAACATGTTTGGATAAACTTTTCTGTTAAGCACTTCCAGAAAAAAAAATGGAAAACGAAAGAATATAATAAATTTCTTCATAAGTTAAAATTAGTTAATTAATTAACTTATTTATAACCAGAAGTTAAAATTAGTTTCTTTATAAACTACTTCTCACGTTAACTTCACCAAATTTTGTTTTTTAACTCATACATGGAGAAACATGCGTACACTGTACCTTCGTTTTGTGTTTTCATTTACTTATTTCACTTTTTAGTTATAAAATTGACACCTTGTTTTTCAACTAAAGGCTATAAGCCAGATTCACAGACATTATAACAGTAATAAAAAATATGTTTTTCGAAGATTTCAACGGCAAAGAAAACAAAAATAATGCTGAGTGTTTTCTACTCAAAATTCTGAAAACAACAAACAGATTTCAAATAAAATTGCAACTTTGTGAATAAAAAATAATAAACAGTAAACACAAATCCAATTTAACACCCTATTATCTCAATTTTGTTTCTTATCTTCATATCATAAAAGTATTTATTGATAAGGTTATTATCCCAGCAGACCCTATCACCAAAGTTGAACCGTTACCTCGCCGCGCATTCATCCGTTTCTCGAAAAGCCGAACCGGGTCCATCCCCTCCAAACACGCGGCATAAATTATGGAGCTGCACGAAAGATTCACATCATAAAACAAAGAGTACAGAGAAAATGTAACTGACAAATTAGTAAGTTGAATGGAAGGAAGTAAGGAAGGGTTTCGGTTCAGGTTTTACAGTGCGAGTTCTCTGGCGGCTCTGGGGCTGCAGAAGCGCCCAGTCTTGTCGATTTTGGGCAGAGCAGGTAGGGAGTTGTTGTCGGGTTTTCCCAGAACCGGAGCTTCGTGTTGGGCGAGTGCGGAGGAGGAACTCCGGAGAGTGTTACGAAGGGAAAACGCTGCGTTTTGAGGGAAGGAACAGTGCGTTGGTAGTGACGAAGGAAAAGAAGAGCGTTGGGGAACGGAGATTTTGGGTTTAAGAGTTGCAGAGGAAGAAGGTGAAGGACACACAGGAAGCAACACTCCCTCCATTGCTCAACAAGATAAAATGCAAATATCTTAATCTTACACATTTTTCTTACCTATATATATATACACCCACGGTTCCAAAATTTATTTTAGAATGGTAATTACTTTAAGTTTGTTTTAATTTAATATTCAAATTCGAAATTATGCATAGTAATACATAATATTAATTTTTTTCAAACATGGTAAACGATGTGTCACGTGTCAATTTCTAGTTTTTTTAATTATTTTAATTATTTTTTTTAACTTTTTTAATTTAAAAAAAATGGTCATGTGTCAAATTTTTGAAGTGACATGTGATTTTATTAGTGACACGTCATAACAAGGTATTTAACAAGTGTCATTGTCTTGATTTCAATTTAATCTCCAATCTATTTGTTTCAATTTAATACTCATATATGTTTATTTGTTTCAATTTCGTCCTCAGCTTTATTTGTTTGAATTTTATTCAATATTTTTTTTTTCAAAATAGAAAAATATTGTCTCTCTTTTAAGATAAAATTTATTATTTATATAAATGTTATATTGATATTTGTTACTAAAAATAACTTATAAAATTAAATATTGAAATTTATATTAAAGTTAATGGTCATGAATAACAGATTTATGTTTTGTTAGATTGATATTTGTTATACTCATGAATAACAAAATTTTGGTAAATTTGTTATTCATGACTTTTATCACTAAACTTTAATATAAATTTCAATACTTAATTTTATAAGGCATTTTCAATAACAAATATAAATATAATATTTATATAAATAATGAATTTAATCTTAAGGGAGACACAATATTTCTTTATTTTGTAAAAAAATATTCGGACAAAACTAAAACAAATAAAGCGGGGACTAAATTGAAACAAATAAACATATATAGGTACTAAATTGAAACAAATAGATAATATATGAGGACTAAATTGAAATCAAGATAATGACACTTGGCAGGTACCTTGCCTCGTGGTGATACCTTGCCACGTGTCACACCAAGGATTTGACACATGACAATTTTTTAAAAAAATTAAAAAATTAAAAAAATTAAAAAAATAATAAATTAAAAAAATTAAAAATTAACGGAATGTACTACATTAATACACAATTTCAAATTTGGTACTAAATTGAAACAAATTTAAAAGTGGATACCATTTTGAATTTTTGGAACCAAACGGAATATGTTCCGAGCAATTAAGCCATAATAATAAATACAATTACATTTGTTTCTGAAATATATTGGATTTCACTTCTAATGTTTTATAAATAATTCATCCTTAAGAAAATTAATTTTGTTAGTATGTAAATTTTTTTATGTAAAATAAATTTAACATACATATATTGCTTATTTAACACAATTAAATGATTTGGTTGAACTTAAATAATAAAATAAATTTTATAATTAAAGAGAACGTAAAGTTGGACTATTAAAGAAATTAGAAAGATTAAAAAAAATTGAACTTGGTCTTCTATTTTTCTCATCCAAAATGCATATGTTTATTCTTAAAATTTTAGAAAAGAACTTTAAAAATAATTTGAATTAAAATTTTCTATTGAATTTTTATTATTGTTACGGTTAAAATATACTGATTTAAATGTTTTAAAATACATAAAAAAATTTATTAATATAATTATATTAATGCATTTTTAAAGTTTAGTAAAAAAGTTACACTAAATGACTTACTGAAAACCTGGACTTGGAAAGTTTATAGATAGAAACCCTAAGTAGGATTATTATGTGCGGTGTGATGAGAGCGTTAAAAAAATTGATATGGTAATAAAATCTTAAAATTTCATTATTCCTGTTACCTATTCTTTTAGAGTTTCATTTAAATATTTATTCTGATAGTTACTCTCTGCACTTTCTTCTATTAAGTTTTTCGCTTCATATTTTAGTATTTTCTTTTATTGTTGTTAAGAGAATACGAATACCTTTAATGTGAAGAAACTTTTTCAATGTGAGAAAAAAAAACTCATGACACAAGTAATTTAATCAAGTTTTCCTATGATCAAATAAGAGTATAAGATATTCAAATTAAAAAAACACAAATAAGTGTTCATAACCGGTCAATACATTTGTTGAAGATATTAAAATCAAGAGATCGAAGAGGGATATTGACATAAATACATCAAAAGATGAAGAGATTGAGGACAAGATTAAAGAAAGATGACTAAAAAAAATTGAAATAAAGTTAGCATATGAGTGGAAATTGGAGAATGGTTGAGAACTAAAAAAAATATATCAAGAAAGATGTTCCCTAGACAAAATTGAAAAATTAGATTATGCAATCGAAAGGAAAGTTGAGACATATGGTAACTTCTACAAAACATGGCTTAGCAGGCATAATTGGTACAAAGTGAATAGTTTTTGAACAATTATTCCAAATTATGTAATTTTCTTTTATTTTATATTGGTTTAAGGATAATGATCGAATAATGATATTTTGACCCACTTTTTTTGACCCATTTCTAACCTACCACTTCAATCACCCTTAGATTATCACATCACACCACTAAAATCAAAGTACATAATTGAAGGGTGATCGAAGTGGTGGGTTAAAAGTGACTCAAAAAAATGGGTTAAAATATCATTATCTTTGACTTAACTGCCAAAGAAGGGTGGGAAAAATATAAATAAGTTGTTTATGTTTAAAAAAGGGGTGACAAACTGCATTTGCAACACAAATATTTTGATAATGGCGCCAATAAGATAATGTCTAATATAGTGATGATGTTTATTGCAATTTGGGTCACCACTTTTGTAAATTTCTTTTACAAGTTCTTATTCAATCTTGGTAATTTATTTTCCGACATTTCCATTTCTTGCATTCTAGGTTTCTAGTTTCTCAATCATTTCCACTTTAATCAAATTTCACCTTCACCATTCTTCTTCATCTTCTTTGTTCACAACATTTTATCTTTATTCCCACCATTGTACGTTTATCTAAAAACGCAAAAGTACAATTATTGAAAAGAAATGAATGAATCTCTAATTGATATTCACATAAAAAGACAAAACAATGAAATACACATATTCATTAAATTGATCCAAAGTATATTGGTTTGCACATCAATTTTGTGTTAATTGTGAAACCATGAATTACAAAATAGTCTAATTTAGATTAAGAACAATTGTTGGCTAGTCTTATTTAAAAATAATCCGCGTTGAGTGATTTGGTTCACAAAAAATGTATTAAAACAAGTATCGAACCAAAACCCTAAAGAATCAACATCAAAGTAATAATGCTCTCAAATATAAAGAACAAATATAGAGAAGTCTAAAATAAAGCAATAATGCGAGACATATTTCTCTAACCACAAACATCTAATTGATAGCCCCAATGGTCAAAATGACTAACCATAGTTGTAAACCATTTGTCAAAATTTCAACCTGATCCAATGATGAACAGAGTGAGAATCGTAATTTTAATAAAGAGACTCAGTGAATATGCCAATAATTGTTCTCTCTTTTCTCTTTTCCTAAGGCTTTGAAAACAACACTCTCACTTTGCCTAAAAGTCCCCTCTCCACTTAATTTAAGTGAGACAAAATGGGCTTGACTAGGTTGGACTTTTTAGACACATAGTTGGGAGTCCAACCAAACACATTTCCCCCCTCATAACTATGTAGAGGTGACTACTAATAACGATCTCACAACAAGCTTCAAACTTCTACATTGACAGTGTCTTAGTCATCATATTAGCACCATTGTGATATGTATAAACTTATCCAAATTCGACAACTTAACATAAAAAACATCGCATATTCAATGATACCTCACATCAATATGTATGAACCTATAATGAAAAGTTGATTCTTACCAAGATGGATAACACTTTGACTATCCGCACTTTGACTTACCAAGCTCCTGCAAGAATTCCTTCAACCATAACAACTCCTTGCATGCTTCTGTAAAGGGAGTAAACTTTGCTTCTATAGTGGAGAATGCTATACTTTTGCAATCTTAATTGCCAGGCCACAACTCCTCTTACAATCTTAATCAAATAGTCTGAAGTAGACTTTCTGGAATCAATGTATCCGACCATACATGAATCTAAGTAATTTGTCAAAATAGGTTTATCACCTCCAAAACAAAGCCTTAAATCACTAGTACCACGAAGATACATCAAAATCAATTTCACAATTTAATGCTCTTTACCTAGATTTGACATAAATACACTACATGTACCTACAACATATGCAATATTTGGTCTTATACATATCATTGCATACATCAAATTGCCCACCACAAATGCGTATGGAAATTTGCTCATATATGTTTTCTCAACTTCATTTGAAGGACTTTATTTAACACTCACTTTAAGTGAATAACAAAAGGATTGCTCACAACTTTAGCATTTTTCATATAGAATCTCTACAACACATTCTTGATGTAGTGCTCTTGTAACATCCAAATCTCATTTTCTCTTATATCACGTGAGATACTTATGCCAAGAATCTTTTTAGTTGTTCCCAAGTATTTTAGCACAAGAAAAATTATTTTTAGCTAGGGTTATATTTGACATTTCTAATGGTTTTAATCACTACTAAGTATGTATCGTTGATTTTACTTTCCTCTTATAAAACCAACATCGTTAATAGATTAACGATGATTTTTAGTAACCCATGGAAAAGTAGAAGTTTCATGTGATTTTATAATCCATGTTACTTCCCAACAATTTCAAACCCCTAGTACTTCCCAACAGTTTCAAACCCCCATTATTTCCCAAGGGTTTCAAACCCCATCGTTAAGCAGAGACTAGAGGCAACACAATTCTAGAACAAAAACATAATAACAAATATGTTGAAAGAGACAAATAAGGGTTTGAAAACCATTGATCTAAGGTGTTGGAAATTAGGAAAGTGAAAAACAATGTTAAAAAGTCAAGAATGAAGGAAAAACGAGTATCACTTGGAAGACCTACCAGAAGAAAATGGACAAGAGAAATGGATTTTAAAAATATTTTCTTGCCATTCGGAGATGAAGATATAAAAAGAGATGAAGATGGGGTAAGCGAACACACGATGATAATGAGTTTACAAAAAATGAGAAAAAAGGGAAAAATAGAAAATGGTGGGGGAGGGGGCGGGGAATTAAAATTTGAAACTTGAATACAATTTATTAAAAAATCGTAGAGACTTGTCTAAGGTTTGAGAAACCCTCAATACGCGTATTTCTTACCGGAGGTTATTATAACTTTTGTTAATAAACCCCCTGCTAAAATCAATATTTTTTGTAATGTTTCATGGAAAAAGTGTAACATCTCGACCGGATATTACAGATTTAAATAATAAAAATAAAGATATAAATAATCAACTTCATTTAATGAAATACTTTTCCCAAAAACGTGGAAAATTCAAAACTTTTATTACAACAACAATAATCCAAAATCCATAATTATAAACACTTTTATAATTATTAAAAGTCGAATAATATAAATGATTACAATTTATATAAAATCATAAAAATATAAAAGTTCTGATAAAAGCTTCTCTCGAGACTAGTCCCACTTCGACTCTACGCATCACCAGATCCACCTTTGACATCATCTGCTCACGTATACCGCATATACGATCATTGCCAAAGACAAGCAGATAGGGTGAGCTAACAACATTAACATATATACATACACACACACACACACACACACACACACACATATATATATATATATATATATATATATTGTTAGAATTATTACTTCTATTGTATCATTAACCCTATGTATATATTAATAAATATTGATTTTAGCAGGGGGTTTATTAACAAAAGTTATAATAACCTCCGGTAAGAAATACGCGTATTGAGGGTTTCTCAAACCTTAGACAAGTCTCTACGATTTTTTAATAAATTGTATTCAAGTTTCAAATTTTAATTCCACGCCCCCTCCCCCCACCATTTTCTATTTTCCCTTTTTTTCTCATTTTTTATAAACTCATTATCATCGTGTGTTTGCTTACCCCATCTTCATCTCTTTTTATATCTTCATCTCTGAATGGCAGATGTGTTGACTAAGTCATTAAGGGGACCTCGGATTGAGTTCATTTGTTCCAAGCTTGGTTCATTCAATTTGTATGCTCCAGCTTGAGGGGGAGTGTTAGAATTATTACTTCTATTGTATCATTAACCCTATGTATAGGGTGTAGAGTGTGAGAAACTATCTATTGCCCTATCTACTGCTGTATCTAATTATGCCTAGGATCCTAGTGCAGTCTTTTCATATTCCATGTACTTGTTTCATTATAAATAGAAGAGAGGGAGAGTGGTACAATTGTACACTACTCATATATTTTCAGTCTGAATCTTAAGTTGGTATCAGAGCAGGTCGATCTCGCTCTAGTTTCTGTCTCATTTGGTCCGCCACCATCTGTCATCGCTGTCCGCGGTTGATCACCATTAGTCACCACTGTTGTCCGCGACTGTCCAAGTTCATTTAACCTCATTTTAGAACCACCCATTGTCTTTTTGAACTACCCAACACTGTCAAACAACATTTCAACACTGGTCGCCGCCATCTACAGTCCTCCGTCGCCGTCTGCTATCGTAGTTTCGCCCAAAAGCCATCGGATCTGGACCGCCTCTCCGCGCGACAGCCAACCTCGTCGGTGCCGAAGGTAGTGTCGTCGCCACGTGCCTCCATGCGTGCCATCTCAGTCCGCTGCAGTCAGGCGCGTGCCGCTCACGCGCCGCCGTCCAGTCACCGGTTCGTCGTCACACCACCTCCATAGCCGTCGTCGGAGCCTCCTCTACCTATTTTGACCTTCAAACCTTTGTTCCGGTGAAGTCCAGTAGCACCCCTTGTGGAAATCTCCCTAGGGTATTCGAAAATCGTCATTGTTTTCCCGAGATCCTCTCTGTTTTTTTATTCTCTTGATCAGATATGGCCACTAAAGGTACTGAGAGTGCTATTTCATTCTTTGGAAGCCCTTGCATTACTTCCGAGAAACTAAATGGCCAAAATTACTTATCTTGGTCCGCTGCCATCGAGATGTGGTTTCTTGGTCAAGGACATCACGATCACCTTGAGAAAGATGGCAGCCACGTACCTTCTGAAAAAGCTGAATAGTGGAAACAAGCAGATTTCCAACTATGTGCTCTATTGTGGCAGTCGGTGGAACCATGACTTTTGATGTCCCTACGGGCCTTCAAAACATGCCACTCGTTTTGGAAGAGAACTCATAATATCTATGCAAATGATATCCAACACCTCTATGATTCGGCGAACAAGTTGGCATCTCTGAAAATGACTAACCATGATATGATTTCATTCATGAATGACGCTCAATCTGCTGTGGAAGAACTTCGAATGTTCTTGGAAGTTGACTCTCTAGATGAAATGAAGAAAAAGCTTGACAAGTATTATATGGTGATGATCCTTCGCGCTATACACCCAGGTTTTAATCATATTCGAGATCAGCTTTTGACCTCTCATGAGGTTCCTTCCATGGACACTTTGATCTCCCGCATGATACATGTTCCAACTCTTCAAACTCCAGAAATTCTTGCTGTAATGGAACCATCTGTCATGGTCGCTACCCGAGGAAGAGGAGGTTGTGGAACTAGAGGAGGTGGACGTGGAGGTCGTGGGCATCCTAAGTGTACATATTGTAAAAGGATGGGTCATACCCAAGAAAACTTCTACACTTTACATGGTTTTCCTGCCAAAATAGCTAATGTCTACCAGGTAGAGACTACTGACTCCAAGCTCACTGATAACGAGTATCAAGAGTACCTACGACTCAAGTCCAACAGCTTGGCACAATCATCTCAAGCTCCAAGTACATCAACTGCTTGCATCTCTCAATCCATGGAAGGTCACAATTCATGGGTAATTGACTCTGGTGCTTCTGATCATATTTCTGGTAATACCTCCTTGTTCTCAACCATTTCATTCCAAGAAAAATCTCATTTTATAACCCTTGCGAATGGTTCTAAAACATCCTCAAAAGGAGTCGGTCAAGCTATCCTATCTCCCTCCTTAAATCTAAAATCTGTCCTTTTTGTCCCTAATTGTCCTTTCAATTTAATTTCCTTAAGTCAGTTAACCAAAACATTGAATTGCTTTGTAACCCTCGATAACAAATCTTTTGTTGTACAGGAGCATGGCTCGGGGAGACAAATTGGAGAAGGATATGAAGCGGGTGGATTATACCATTTTGGATCTCGTCCACGAGTGTCATGTGTTGCAGCTCCCAATCCTAAAATGTTACATGATCGGCTTGGTCACCCTCACCTGTCCAAGTTAAAGAAAATGTTTCCTGAACTTAGTAGTCTCCAGACTTTAGAATGTGAGTCATGTCAACTAGGAAAACATGTTAGATCTACCTTTCCTAAAAGGTCTCAATCAAAGTGTACTTCTAGTTTTTATGTCATCCATTCCGGTATCTGGGGACCTAGTTGTGTCTCATCTTTTGGCTTTAGGTATTTTGTTACTTTCATTGATGAATATTCGAGATGTACTTGGGTTTATCTTATGAAAGATCGTTCTAAATTGTTATCCATCTTCACATCCTTTTTGAATGAAATCAAGAATCAATTTGGTCAAGTAATCAAAATCTTAAGAAGTGACAATGCCAAAGAGTACTTTTCGTCTGCTTTTTCTAATGTTTTGAGTTCCCATGGTATCCTGCATCAGTTTACTTGTCCTCACACTCCACAACAAAATGGTATAGCAGAAAGAAAAAATAGACACTTAGTTGAAACTGCTCGTACCCTTTTGCTTAGTGCCAACGTTCCTGTCCATCACTGGGGAGATGCCATCTTAACTGTAGGTTTTCTTATTAATCAGATGCCATCTTCCTCTCTCAATCATAAGGTCCATTTCTCCATTCTGTTTCTAGATAATCCTCTCTTTCACACTTGCCCTAAAGTTTTTGGTTGTGTATGTTTTGTTCATGACATGTCTCCCGGGTTAGACAAGCTTTCTGCTCGCTCTCTCAAATGTGTTTTCTTGGGCTATTCACGACTTCAAAAAGGGTATCGATGTTACTCTCCTGAAACCAAGAAATATTACATGTCTGCCAATGTTACATTTTTTGAACAGACCCCTTACTTCTCTCCATCTGTTCAAGATGTCCATGTCATACAGCAGGTTCTTCCTATTCCCGTGGTTGAGTACAATATTTCCAATGTCCCTGTCCCTCCGAGTCTCGACCAAAGTCCTCCTGAGCCATCATCTCCACCTATTGATTCTCTCCAACACAGGACGCCGACGAATAGTCCAGTTGTTCAAGAACATGGTGAATCCCCTACTTCAGATTCTTCTCCCTCGTCTCTTGATCCCACGACTCCTGGTGAAGGTGATTCAGGTTGGCCCATTGCTCTCAGAAAAGGTACTCGTTCCTCTCGAAATCCACATCCCATTTATAATTTTCTTAGCTATCATCGATTATCGCCTTCCTATTGTTCACTTTTATCCTCAGTGTCTTCTGTTGTTATTCCCAAAAATGTGAATGAAGCACTTGATCATCCTGGATGGCGACAAGCCATGATTGCAGAGATGCAGGCTCTTGAAAGCAGCAATTCGTCACTGGCCGCTTCATCAATTGGATATCAGAAATGCCTTCCTTCATGGTGATCTTGAGGAGGAAGTTTACATGGAGCAACCTCCTGGGTTTGTTGCTCAGGGGGAGTCTAGTATGGTATGCAAATTGCATCGATCTTTATATGGCCTCAAACAATCA
>Ga0214543_1008859_pt1 | contig 16136 bp, 6 predicted proteins | sample CNSS2metaG_FD_160094 | JGI IMG/M metagenome (GOLD analysis project Ga0214543, IMG submission 160094) | Root nodule microbial communities from cowpea collected in UCLA plant growth center, Los Angeles, California, USA - CNSS2 | ecosystem: Host-associated > Plants > Roots > Nodule | place: USA... | reverse complement strand
TCTGAGGAAGAACCTGTGACAATAGTTCCTAATGGAATGGTTACTACTGTGAATTTGAAGTAAATACGGAAGTGGAGGAGATGTTGGAGAAGTAGTGGCTTATACTAAGTATAACCACAAGGATGACTGCAAGTTTGGTGAACCTTAGAGGAGAGGTAGTGGTAGGATAGACTGTTCAAGGGTAAACGTTGGATAATGGAAGATTGGCTTTTCGGGCCTATGGTTGTAAAGAGTGGAAACATGATGAAGGTATGGAATTTCAAACAGGGTAGCGGCATGATCAAGGCTTAACGGCGAGCTTCCAAGTGCGAACAAAGTCTTTAGAATGTGCAAGAAGGGTATTGACAAAGGTTAGAGTGAGTAGGACATATGGTTTAAAAAGGGTGGATACGATGTTGAGAAAATGGGACGTTAAGACTATAAAAAGGTGAGTCCAAAGGGTTTGGAGGAAAGCTTCTCAACGATGATTGGGTCCTTGTCACGGCAAATATGAAAGGAGCATCATTTTGAGTGAACAAATGAGTAACTTGTGTGTTGATCATAGTAGCGCAACGGGATGGTGGGAAGTGATACCTGTGAAGGGTAAGAGGTGCGTGGAAAGAACTATCTTACTCATGACCTAGTGATTTCTATGACAACTAGTTCTTCATAAACAGTGAAAGTGTCGTTCTTATGAGTATTAAGTAAGGATGTTCAGTGATCATTTAAAGTTTGAGTTTATGGAGTTACTCAGAGAACGATGGGCAAGAAAAGTAGGAGATGGTTTGAGTTATGATTTCAAGTTAGGGTACCAACCTAAAAGTAAGGGAGAAGGGGTAGGTGCTTAGCCAAAGAAGGGAACTCAAGATCGAGGTTTAACAAGGTGAGAGTAGGGAGTTGGTGCAGAAGTAAGTGTTTGAGTTAATAGGAGAAGATGTGAAGAGATTTCATTGGTCTAGTCATCTAACTAGAACTAGTCAGTCTCTTAACAAGGTTGAGGAAAAAGCAATTCAAAAAAAAAAAAAATCTTAGTTTGAGAAGTATGTTAGAGTTGATATACATAAATCACACTAGAAATTTCAAGTCGAGGAAAGACATGGTTCTAAAGCTTTTGGGGAAGGATGGTTACAAGTTAGTAGATCAGAAATAAAGTTGAGATGCCGAAATGAATTTGGTAATTGTAATAGGGGAAACTTTAATTTGGAAATGGAATGACTTGGTTGTGGACCTTGTTACCATTGCTGGAAGCCAGTAAAGGAGGCAAGATGTTATGAGTGTCGTTATGCATAAAAGTGGTCAAGAGTGTTTATGGTGAGGTAGTAGGCTAGAACTCAATCGTGAGCAAAGTCAGTGGAGTGATGCATAAAGGAGTGAACAAGGTGACGAGAACTGATAACGAACATGCTTTAGTTTGAGACTTACAGTGATCTGAGAGGTAGTGGAGAGCATATGGTGGGTGAGTCAGTATATCAGATACAAGTTAGTGGGAAGGTATGAAGGAGCATTCCAGTGTTAAGGTTGCAAGTTGGAAGTTAGTTCGAGTGTAGTGACTAAACCAATCTACATTGTTGAACACATATCGCATAGCACAAAGGCAAAGTTTCCAATGGCTATAGGTGTTGGAGTCATCAAACCTGTCATGTCTAGGCGGTGGTTTGTCGAAGGGCGTGAGGAAAACGTAGTTTTCTTCCTATCCCATCGGTGAATTTTCAAGGACGAAAATTTTTGTTGTTGGGGAGAATGTAAAACCCTCTTTTTTTTCTGCCATAATTTTAAAAAGGGCTGCCCCAAAATCTTATGGGCCTAAGAGCTGGCCCAGTAGATAAAAATCCCCTTCGTTGCCTTAAGTCTCACTTTTCACTCATTTTCAGAAAACCTAACACTGCAGCCGTCAACCCCCTCCGCTAGGATTTTGCTTCCATTGTCACGTTGAGCTAAGAGAACTTGTGCTCCATCCCATAGTTCATCCTTAGAGCTGTTGCGCTCGTGGTCGTGCCGTCGGGGTCTTAGCTAAACTTTTCCAGGTACGGGGAAGTTAGAGTTTTCGAGTCTTGAACGATTTTCTGGCTGGTTTTGATGTTTGTTGGGTATTGCATGAACTGTATGTCTGTGATGAATGTGTGAACGATCTTGAACTGTTGCTTGGGTGTGGATATGTGACTGTTGCAGGAAAGGCAGTGGCGAGATTTGTCCATCTCGCCCAGGCTAGAGTAACTTGGCCAGGCGAGACCTGCAGGAGCAACCAGGGTTTCGCGAACCCTCGCCCAGGCGGAGGACTCTGGTTTTGAGCGAGGCCAGTCTCGCTCAGGCGAGAGCCACTCGCCTAAGCGAGGAGGAGTGAAGGTCTAGAACGTTGTTGTGGTCTAGCCTAGGCTAGGGACGCCATTGTTGGGCGAGAGGTTGTCTCGCCCAGGCGAGCCAGGACTCGCCTAAGTGAGCCTGCGAGGAAATCCCAACATTAGTCGCGATCTTGCCTAAGCGAGAATACCCCTCTCGCCTGAGCGAGGGCTCTTGGCTTGAGCGAGATATACTGCAGGTTGGATGACTCTCTTAAATTGGTAATTTGATTGTTGGTTATGATGTGTTTTGTATGAGGTATGAAGTTTGTGAATTGAAAGGCATGGTATGATCTGTGTTATAAATTGTATAAATGATTATGCATGTTGGGAGGAGATTATATGTGGGGGAATTGTGAGCTTGGCATGATTTCTACATGAATTGTACATGAGAAGTTGGATACATATGTATGTGCGTGTGGTCACAAACCTGGCATGAGCAACAATGGATCTTGATGGTTGGTAAACCTTTGGTATGGTTTTGGTATGAGGAGAAACACTTTACTCATGGTTGGGAATAACGAGTTGGTAATGATTCAACATATGAGAAATGAGGATTTGGTTATGGATTTTGGTTTGAAATCTTATGTGCAACGTATGTGTAAATTCTTGGTTGTTTATGTATGTTGGTCCGTGTCAGTGCATAATTCCTTGGGGTCTCTAGGTGAGACTTTCAGGATTACGCTTCAGTGGTCGGGACGTAATTCCATGGCCCCTGTTAGTGGGTGTCCATGGTGGTGCCCCATCTGTATAACTAGGTAAGGATTCAAGGTAAGGTTGCATCCTGACACTCTAAGGAGTTAGTTAGTCTCACCTAGAGCGGACTGACTCCTGTGGTGAGAGTAGTAGGAGGCCTGAAATTCATTAAGGGCTACCCTTGTGGTGAGGGAAAATTGATTCATTGTAACACTTGTAACACATAGCTCGGGCGTGAGCAGCTCGGGGGTGAGCAGAGGTATCCATCACAAGTGCAAGCAACTGCTGAATCCGACCAAGTTATACGTATCTGGATGAGTCGAGTCGTAGTGTATTGATTGAGAGTCATAATATGCTTGGTTGTTGTATGGATATTGAATGGTGAAAATATATTCGACTGTATGATACAAATGTTGTTGGCTCTAGCTTACCCTGTTTGTTGTATGGTTGTCTTGTATGTGGCTCTTCTTTCTTGCAATGATCATCAATTCGATTGATGGGAGCAGATGGGCGAGGTTCTCGTGGTCAGCAAGGAAATGGCGATTCCGCATCTTAGCCTTCTGGGCTGGATTTTATTTTCTTCATGGTTTCTTTAGGGCTATGGCCCATGTATTGTTTTATGCTTTTATACTCTATTCTCTTTTGTTAGACTTGTATCCGGTTTTCCGTTGACATCATGTTGTGCCCAGGTTGTAAGGGTTGTGTTAAGGACCCCAGGACTACACTTCATTACTATCTTCGTGTGACGTTTCCTTTAATTTCGTTTACTAATTAAATAGGACGTTACAATTATTTTTCTGGAATTGAATTAGAAACTTAGGAAAATTACAATCATTTACATGCTCATATGTTTTCTATCGAAACTCAACTCTTAAATATACATAGATGAATATAGTAAGTTTCAACTTTTCAGAACATTTCGTCAACTCCAAATCAAATAACAACAAATTGTTAGTTTATTTTGGAACAAATGAATAAGAATATAAAGCTAATAATTTATGTTACTTTATTTTTTGGTGTTTTCAAAATAAGAAGCAAACGCTTTCATTATGAAACAGATTAGAAAACAAGTAAAAAAAATTGAAAAAAAAAAAAAAAAAAAAAAAAAAGATAATATTTATGTCAAAAGGGGAAAAAAGGCAGTGTTCTATGTTGTTCCCCTCGTACGGGAAAAGAAATTCAATGTTTGGTTATGTTGTGCAAAAAAGGGTGTAATTAATTCGCACGAAGAATAACATTACCTATTTCAAAATCGATGTTGACATTATACAAAAATGCCGACAAGTAGTTGTATCATTTTATTTTATTTTATTTCCTAAAAAATATAATAACGAGAATATACCACAAAAGCTATTAATTTGACTCTTCGCTTCTCGAAAGGTCAGAGGAAAATTTTCTCATACGCAGGTCACTTACATTTATTTCAGTGTGACCTAAAAGAATATGTTTACCTAGTAAAATCAACTTATTCTCCTTAAGCCAATAATATACCTTATTTAATTATACATTTTATATGTAAGATTATAAATTTTGTTTATACTGTCTTTTGATCAGAGTTATTAATGTATATTAATATGTCCAAACCATACTTATAATATTACTACTTGTTATAGTTAGAAGTAATGTAACATTTAAGTTAAAAGAGTTAAATGTTTTTTTTTTGTCTTTTTTTTTCTTAACATTTTCAGTTTTCATATGAGATGTAGTTTGATATTTAATCTGACTCATGTTCTTTATAAATTTTTGTACCAATTATTCATTAAAGGGATTAATACAAGCATGTTCACATACATAAGGTAGTCGATTCATAAATATTTAGTGTAACATCACACATAATTTTCTCAATTGTTATTTCAACGATTTTTCATTGTATTTCTTTGTATTAAGGATGTCACTTAATTTTTAACAATATTAACTTATTAGCTAAGAACATGATTACAAATATTTTGAAAAGTACTTTACCACTCTCCTTAGGTCATTGAACCATTCCAACTCATATTAGTTCTTAACAAATACATTACATTGTATCTCATCTTACTCTCACTAGTTAATATTTGAGTTTGCAAGGTGTTTACACAGGGTATGAGATCTTATAAGTCAATAAACTACTCAATGGTTGATACCAAAACATTATAACCAAAGATATTAAGAATTTTGAACTAGAAACATTCAATTATGTTTTTCTCCTCACCTCTTTTGCGGAGGATATTTGGAACTATTTATAGGTCTAAATTGAGTTGATAATGACATTTTTTACATGTAGTTGGCTTTGCGAGTTAAGACATGACCTAAATCAAAATTTTGCTTCCAGCTAACTATATTGAGGAAGATTCCATTAAATTTGGTACAGTTCCTTGTCTATTATTGTTCTTTTTCTTTGGACTCAAACTATCCTAAATAACTTATTATATCTCGCCAAATCCCGATCAGACAAAAGCCAATCTAAATTATTGTTTCATTGTCTGCCTTAATTCAAGTGGTAATTAACTCAAAGTTATGTTAACTCATTATACATTCCTTTTGAAATAATTGTTCCTTAACCCAACTTATTAACTTGTGAAAAAGTTAGACTTATTTTGATTAGTTAAAGAAAGACAAATAATAAATGTCATAGTTGTTTTACTTCCTTACCTCATATAAAAACTTATAAAAAAACTTCGAACATGAATTTTGATTATTTATTAGATTGATTGGACTAATCTCTATTTAGTCTTCTCAAACGAAACTCTTCTTGATTTTCAATCTCGATAGAATATATGTAGTGACACTCTAATATTCATGTCAATACTCGAAAAAAAGATTCAACGTTACAAATATGATTTTTGTTTAGAGAATAAGCTAACCTTTTATTGTAAGTGCTTACTATCTTAAAAGATTAGAGGATGTCAAGTATCTTCTAATCACAATTATAAAATTGTTTTATATATAATGCTACTAATTGTATAATCGAATGGTAATCCTGAGTGTTAACTTATTTGACATGAGATTGTCCTAGAGTAGTTCATACAAAAGAATTATTGATTTATTGAAAGTATCTAAAATAAACTAGGTAAAAAATGTTATCAACGTGCTGGTACACATGATTAAGTAAAAAAGTGGGACTCTTATCCTTGAAAGAGATAGAGTAAGAGGATAACAAAAACGTAAAAAATAAAATAAAATAATTGTTTGAGGTTATAGGGAAAAAAAGATGAAATATTTTAATAAAAAAAGAGTACACAAGTGAATATGTAGAAACATTGCCCTCCCTTTTCATAATTGATTATGTAATTATTAATTATTGCTTCAGTTTTAATAATAATAATAATAATATTATTATTATTATTATTATTATTATTATTATTATTATTATTTTCAATTTCTACTCTACTTTATTTACTATTTTCTTAAAACTACGCAGCCATTACTTTTTGTAATTTATCTTCTAATTACAAAAGCGGAATTTTACCGAGGAAAAAACAAAGAGACTGAAAATGAAAAAAAAATGTTTTTAGTATTTTCCGTACAATTTTTTTAGCATAGAAAAAACAAATTAAAAGCAAAGTAATATTTTCATAAGTAGAACTTCCCAACTATAATATTTCCAACAGATGCTTAGGCTCAAAGTTGCATGCAAGTGTATTATTATTATTATTATTATTATGGAGTATAAAAAGGCAACGATATAATCACATGCACATTGAAAGTAAATACGTATTTACATTTATTACGTCTTGTAAGTACTATTAACACTTCTACTGTTTCAAATTTCCTATTACTAAAAAGGAACGTTACATTTCTCTACTAACAATAAATTGATCATTAATATCTTAAATCATATTTTTAAGTGTAGCCATAGTAAACAAACAAATTCTTCTTTTCTAATTTCAGTTCATATATCTTCGAATATAAATTAAGGGTTATTCAATGCTTCACTACATATAAAAAAAAAAAAACATTTATCAAATTTAATCACTACTTATAATCATGATTCAAAAGTTGAATTTGTCTAAGTTATTCTTTGGAGAAAGTTGATCTCCCATGATGGGAATGGTTGGAATTATGGTTCAAATTCAACAAAATTGAGTCAAAAACCCTTTATGGAGACTTGAATGGTAACAAGAAATTTCACCGTTTGTTGAATTTTGAGTGGTGCCACCACCCTGCAAAATTCAGCCCCTATGTCAGGTGAATCAACGACTCACTGTCACAGTGGACCACTGTATTTCTGAACAATACAATTGAAGCAATTTAATGCCATAATTTACATTCAGTGATACGACAGCAACATACATTGACTCACCCAGATTAGAATTTTAGAGGACAGTGCACAAGATATGCATACAAAAGCACAAATGAATAAGCCCCTTCCCACAAAAAAGGCAAATCAACCCCCAACATATTCTTCTTCCAAACTTAACATGAATATTCACAGATGCTAAAGCCTAAATTTGCCATCTCCCACTAATTTATTAAAGAAATCTGTTTTGGTCTTTTTTTTTCTTCTAACACAATTAATGCCTGGTGGTGTCTCTACAAATTAAGTTACAATTAGCTAGTGTTTCACATCTAATAACATGAAACTTACCCAGCCCAAATAGACCTACTTCCTTCCCACAAACAATTGAAGCAACAAGAAGAAGGATCAGCATTTGGGTGCTGACAAACAAACGCAAAACCACAAGAAAGAATGTCAAAAAGTTTCAGGTTTCAGTTGTATCTGAACTTATTACAGTCCCATCTTCCACCGAAGAGATTGGCAGTTTGCTTCCACAGTTCATCTTCTTCACATCCTGACTGGAGCAAATGAAGATTCTTCTCACCATACTACAGAATTCACTGCAACAAATTATCAAATCAATCAGCATAGTGTTACACTGATTTATGTTATCTATCTACTGTATCCTTTACTGAATTAGCAATATTGTTCCTACAACTTATTCTTTTGATAAAAAAATGTATCACTGTGTGATCCTATAATTGTGTTTTAATAGATACTCACGGCCATGGATCATCTCCCACAAGCATCATGTCACCTTCATCATCAGTGAAGACAATTTCCCACTTATTCCTGTGTTGAAGCTGTCCCTTTATGTCAAACATCTCCTCTAATTCATTTATAAGTTGATCATACCCATCCAACATTGCTAAATCTACAGCACGACCCACTGCAACACCCTGCATTTGAACCTTTTGGCAGGTTTTCAACATCAATGGAACACTGAAGTTAGAAAAAAAAATCTTTTGATAGGCTTGGAATAGGAACAAGTAAACAGTCATAACTTATATCTTAACAAACAATCTGTATTCAACACCTTGGTGCGACTTCTAGAAATTTGCTTGCTCTGACTCTCCTTCGGAGACACTTGTTGCTGTTCTTGTTTCCTCTCCTTGGAAGAAGCCTTTGGTACCTCCGACATATGGCCACCATCTGTTTGGGACAAGGTGCTAGTGCATCCTTCAGTAGTAACTTTGGGAACATTCACTGCATGCGGAGATGCCTTCTCTACAGCAGGTGTGTTCCTAGAATGATCAATAAGATCAATTCCAAACAACCGATAACTTGTAGCAGTCTCAACTTTGCTCTCCTTGTCAACTTGGTCAAGCACGTGCTCATTGTTCAATCTGGAAGGATGAGGCTTTGAAACAGGCCAAGCTGAGACGCTCTTGCTATCATCTGTTGTGTCTTGAAACAAATGAGATGGACAACTTGAATGGGGAGACGAGAGCCAACTTCCTTCGGTCTGATTCCTTAACATAGTGTTGTTGCTGTTGCTTTTACTATTCATGTCGGTTTGCATATGATGCCATGTACCAGTATTGTCATTGTGTTTGCTTTCGGCCAAAACATTGATTTGTGTCGTTTCAGGCTGTGGCATATCAGTATCCCAGAAAACAGAAGCAGCGGATGTTGCATCTAGTTTCAAAGTAATTGTTGAGTGTCAAACAAGACCAGAAACTCGATAAGCATAAGAAATGAGTTTTTACAAAAATTTACTCACCAACATCTGGAACCTCGCTGGATGGTCGGGGCCTTTTAGTCTTCACAATAGTGGGTTGAACTGAGGGTGTAGAAGCAGAAGCTACAAATGGCTCTATTTCCCATGGTGAAACCCTCTCAGGTCTTGGAACAGCTGCAAGTTCATCCCATTGAACCTGGGGATTGAGAACAAAAGAAAAGATGAGTAACATGATCATCAAAAAAGTAAATGAACAACCGCAGATTGGAAGATGACAATACCTTGAGCGATCGCCATTTCGAATTTTCCCAATGAGGAGAAATATCTTCAATTCCAACTATGGTACCCGAAAATCTGAACAACAACGTATTAGAATGGCTAAGAAAAGGTCACATAATAAACTACCTCGACAAATTGTACTACCTTTTGTCAGTCTCAGCAGAATCATCCCCCTCGAATCTCATCTTAAACCTCATGCCAACACCAAACTTCGTGCTCACAGCCTCCAAATACTTGTTCACTCCAATGATGAACTGGCTCGTCCTAAGAAAACAACTCATATCAGCAATCATCCACTAACTAATTATAACTGAGACATTTTCTAGTTCTTGAAACAAGTAAAAGTTCTACCTTGGCTTATAATATACCACAAAAAGAGTCTGAGTTGCAACAGCATGAGAGGCAGTTGCAAGAACTCCCAGGTGCATGCTTTGACTGGAAATCACAGACGAAGGCATGCTACTTGCCTGGCGAGCTAGACGTCTCACTCCGACACGTAATTCCCCATTGTCCCCTCTACACATAAGATCTCAGTTAAAGAAACACTGGTATAGAAAAACTGAAAATATTTGACATGATCTTTTCATTAAAAACCAAGATCTATGAACCATAGAAAAGAAACTAAAGATATGATAACATGTTAATGTTCACCTCAAGAACACAAAGGTATCCCCGGCAACTAATCTTTTAGAAGTCACAAAAGTACTCCATCCAGTCGTGAGCAAGTGTCTGCGTGGCTGACCTGAAAAAAAAAATTCAAAACAAGGTAAAATCTGTAGGCAATCAGAAAGTTAAATCACTAGGACAGTAAGACTTAGAAGAAAACATCAATTTCCCATCTCCTTTACCTCTAAATATATGCTTAAACCGCCATTCATAACCATGAAGATCCTTTGCAACCAATTCCTGGGTTGGTGTTGGTTGGGACATATCCTATAAAACAAATCAAAACACGGTTTTCTAAAATAAGTCAACCAGAAAAAGAACATCAAAAAGAAATTCAACAAAAACAAAACAGATTATATTACCAATGCAGGAAGGCACTCAGTGGCATGTTTCCTGAGAACAGAGAAGCCACCATGGGTGCTAGTATCAGAAGCAGTCAAGACCTTGCAGAACGAGTGAGCCGGTGCCCTTGTAGGTTCAGCAGTGCACGGATCAGGACTTGTAGGCTCATCTTGCTGACATATTAGCACCATTAGAGAAGAATCTAAGGTTGACCATGAAAATCAAAAAGGGGCATTTAAATCCTTACATTAGATTCCGGCACCAAAGTGATCTGCGCATAAACCTCATCCGTTTCTTGCTCAGCCTAAAACATGCCAAAATCAAAGTAAGCATTTGTATTCCAAAATTCAAAGTTTAGGTTGGGATTCTCTAAAGCCACAATTGCAGTCACATCAACCGCATTTGTCAGTAATTTTCCACAACATCAAGATTCACGACAAAACTGCGACCACAATCTCAATTTTAAACTTTTCACGATAATAGAAACTCCAAAACCAAGATGCCCCTTCCACCGTCTTCTCACACATCCAACAAGATTCATATTTTTCCCAAATTACCAAAAATAAGAAGGATAATTACAAAAGAAAACAAAATAATTACCAGTAAATGAACGTTCACGACGCGACAAAGGATCTTCGTTGGAAGGTGCAGCAGAGGAATCCTCTGATTCAATTCCTGGTTGGTTGAAGCCTCTAACTACGCAACCACCACCACCAACATCAACAAATTAAAGAAAAACAAAAAAAAAATCAAAACTCATTCTACTCTCTTTATTCTGTCCACAAATCTCTCAAAAATAGACACTAAAGTTAAACAAAATTAAAATTTCACAATTACACAATTACACACAAAATAAGAACAAAATATTTCCTCAAGCTGCCAAACTCACTTGCTCCATGTGGCCTTGTGGAAAATAGAACACTCTCTGGCCAACACGAGGAACATCCACCAGTGGTCCCGCACAAGCCTTCCAGAGCTGTTCATACAGCTCATCCTCACCATCACCAGAACCAACCACTGCTTCAACACCACAAAAAAAACAAAAAACCACACCGTCAACCCAAAAAACATATTAAGAAACCTCAAATTCCACAAAAACGTTGCTCATTCGACTCCCACCTTCGGCCGAAACATTTGACGCGCGGCTCAACATGGTTCAACGCAGGTCAACGCCCGAGGAAAAAAAATACAAATATTCGCCAAAACAAAAACGATTCGCTTTGTCACGCCTGCAGAAGAACCAATCTGAATCACTGAATCCTCTTTATTCTCTCCACAAGATCCCGTTTCCGACAGCGTCCACCGTAAGTTTTTCAGTTACAGAAGCTGAAGCAGAAAGAAGAAGAACACGAAGAAGAAGAAGAAGAAGACGAAGACGAGGAAGAAGAAGAAGAAGAAGCGTTCCGTTGAAGGACGCGCGGTGTGTGTGTGTGTGAGAGAGGATGGGAAAGGAAACGGCGTTACTCGGTTGGAATAATGAATGACCACTCTCCGTTGTATGGAGAGGTTTTGTTTATTAATTTATACATAGTCCAATTTTGTTGCACATTTATTTATTTATTTTCTTTTATTTTATTTCAACTTGTGGTGTGTCGTGTCATGTGTGTCGCTTCTGTGTTGTCTATTCCCACCAGACACAAGAAACAAGCCTATTTCAGTGGTTGTGTGACTTGTGTGTGTTAGTTGTTACTAGACATGCTAATTCTGCCCCTGCTTTCACTTTTTTACATCTACCAAATCAATTTTTTGGAATTTTTATACGGACTACTTTTTCCCCACTTACTTTCTTAATTAATTACAACAAAATTGTATTACTTATATTTCAAAATAATTATTATTATCATAAAAATTAATAAACTCAAATTTAAATGTAAGTTAGTTTCATTGTTAATGTCAGAAAAATTAAACATCTTTTACGTTTTTAATTGATTTAAAATTAATTTTAACATTGTATATTAGATAATTAAATTTAAGTATTAAATATGTTTCTAAGTTATAAATTTTAATATGAAATTAAAATTCTTTTATTTTCAAATTTTAATATAATTTGGTATCCAAATTTTAAAAACTAAAAAATGTAGTTTTCAAATTTAACCACTTTAAATTCTTTTAACATGTTAAATAATCTTTGTGTTTTGAGATATTTATTCATTCCACCTAAAATATTATCTTAAAATGTAAATTTAAAATAAAGACAAATTTTAATTTTACATTCAAATTTAAAATCTAAAACATATTTAATTATAAATTCAAAATGAACAAATATATTATTTGTTTTATTTATAATTTTATATATATATATATATATATATATATATTTTTTTTTTTTTCTAAATGAGAATAACCCTTAAATAAGAAACGTGAATAAATAATTACAACCATTAAGAAGATTAAGAATAATAAAAGAGTGAGATCAAAACTGGACTAAAAGTAAATAATGGGTCTTTATTTATTATCTGCAATTCATTTCCTCAATTGTGTTGCGATTGCATAGATTCTCGTACTTGTTTTTATGTCACTATAACAAAAACCAAATAAATTTTCAATTAGCATTCTTCGCATATTAATTAACAATTACGTTCTCGTTTTCTTTTTTTTTTCTTTTTTTATAATCCATTTTATACTTTATCGTATTTAGTATTGAATTTATTGGATTCCCCTAACTTTTATTAATTTTTAGTGTCAGTTGTTTCTCCTAATTGTAACATATTAAATATTGTCTATTGTTTTAATTATTTTATGAATTTTGTAAATGATTAAATTAATCAATATACTTCATTAATAATTTATTGAGAAAATATAGTAAGATAACGTTATATTGAATTTTATTTAATTTTAAATACATATTTTAGTTAGATAAATATTGCCGCAATATTTTTTCTTAATTGTAACAAAAAGACATTAAGTTTTTTTTGTAATAAAAGAAAATTCAAAAATTAACTATCATTTAAGATAAGGGATACATTTCCACATAGTAAATTGTTCCTACAGGGACTAAGTGTACCCTAAGGGACAAATCTTTTATCGAGCTCAAGATGTCCTAGGTCCACACTGGAATACATTCTTCAATCTTCCTTTCAAACCTTTAACCCCTTTCACGTCTGGTGGTCGAGATGTCCTCTTCCAATGTGAATATTACGTCCTCGGCGACGGGGTGCCTGCACAAACACTCTAACACTCAAGTTAGTTACTGTACAAGTATAGGTGAAAAACAATAAATGAGATCAGTCAATTATCTCATGAATAATGTTATTTATACTACCTGAATGGGCCCATACTATTGGGCCTGGATTATATAGGATTAGGTCATTTTAGTGTATTGTTTATCAAGCTTATTTACCTTTAATTACTCTGAGATTTGTCCTTTTGCCTAGGTGACTTCGTATTGCAGCAGTGACATACCTGTCTATCATTTCCTTAATGCCGATACATCCTCTACTCCTAAGTTGTAAGGATGTACTCGGCCCTCTATGTACATAAATAATTACTAATATCAAGTTGTACCTACATATGCATTTTATCCATAGATAAAATCTTTCATTCTTCAAAATCAATCATGTAGAAAAGAAATACACGCATATATAAAAATGGTTTAAATAAAAGTAGAGCAACTCTGAAACAAGTAGCTTTTAAATTTTATCCATATCACATTACATTAACTCACGGTTCTTGATGATATTATAGCAATTATTTCCTCAAAAGTAAATGTAAAGCTTAGCTTTTAAATTTTATCCATATCACATTACATTAACTCACGGTTCTTAATGATATTATAGCAATTATTTCCTCAAAAGTAAATGTAAAGCTGAGTTTCATTGTCACCACTAATCCTCTTAAATATACACAAAAAGAACTCAAGTAGAAATTCAATAAGTAGTTTAATTAAACTTCAAATGTAACTAATTAATTTCAAGTAAGAAAATACTCTATGTAAATTAGAATTTCATTACATCATAATTCCTTATCAATAATTTTTTTAATGGAACAATTTCATTTAAATTAAAATATGTTATAATTAGAACTAAAGGTATTTCGTACAATAAAATGAAATAATTTTATAAAATTATATCACATTCTATAAAATTTTAATTCAATTTAAGCATAATATTCGCTCAAACTTTTGTTTCTCAATTTTTATAATACTATATTGAGAGTAAAGTGGGTACTCTAAGTACCATTGGCTCCAAATACAATTTGATGTGATTACTAACTTGAAAGAACCCATTTAAGTGTCAATATAAGAAGTAAGATAAGAACTCGAGAGAGGGAGACGAGATTTCAATCCTTAAGTTGCCCCTTAAAGCATAGTTCTAACAAGAAGATAAGTTAAGAAACTAGAGGAATAACTTAAGAAAGCCAAAGTTAGATCACAATTCAACATATTCTTTCTTTGATTTTGATTACATGCTTAACAACAAAGTATGAAACATGTTTTTATCAGCATTAGATCTCAACACATACAAGTGTTTCATTGGTCAAATAGACGCGGAAATTTCATTTATGTATTTCATTTGATAAACTTTTTGCTTGGACAGATGCAAGCATTTACACTTAGCCAAATAAGCTTTTTGCTTGCACAAACACGAACTTGTTTTTTTCGTCTAATAAACTTTTACTTAGATAAATGATAAGTGTAAGATCCAAATTTTTTTGTAAGTAATGGACTAAACAAATGGGATAATGACTAAAAGAAAACTTAAACTAAGATACATAAATGGACGATAAATAAGTATTAAGTATAGAAACAACCCACCGGACGATTGCCGTATTTACTTTTAGTATAGATGTGAGGGACTAGAGATGAGTATAATAAAAGTTCTGGGAGAAAGAGTAGTCAAGAGCAATTACAGAGCATATGCTATGAATTTACTCTTACCAAACACGATAACTAATAGAAAGAAAATGTTAGGTTTAACATAGGCCTTCAGACGAGTGGTGTGATTATTTTATGTAGATAAGAGATGGTGAATGTTAAGAAGAGAATATCATCTAATGAGTTGATAAACTGAGTAGACAGTTGGATCATAATAAACCATTAGATGTTAAAGGAAAAATAACTAATAGAGAAATTAAATGAATACGTGGCAGGATATAATGGTGCCTAAAATAGTAGTAGGGAAAATCGTCAGAAAGTGAAAAGAACAGTGAAATTAGGTGAAATGTGGACATTTGATTCAAAAGGTAATTAAAATGCACTAAGCATCTGTTGAGAATATTACTTAATATCTTTTTTTATTTAAATTAGTTTTTAGAAAATATTTCAGTTTTAGAGATATGTGTCAGTTTTAGAAATTTGTTATTATTTTAGATTAGGAGTGAGATATTTTAAATATTTTATACTTGATATTTGTTATATTTTGCTTTATATATAGAGTATATCAATAAAATACAAAAACATGTTCCTCCGTATAATATATCACATATATCTCTCATATATCTCATATCTCTCATATTTTCAAAAGCCCTAAAAATCCCAACAACTGGTATCAAGAGCCATTGTTCTTACTGCCGATAGAATGGAAGGAAATATGTCACACGTCGCTATTCCACTCTTTGATGGTGAAAGCTATGATCTATGGGCGGTAAGAATGCAAACATATCTAGAGGGGCTAGATCTATGGGAAGTTGTGGAGGAAGATGATGTTCCCTTGTCTGAAAATCCCACCATGGCTCAAATGAAAGCGCATAAAGAAAAGAAAACGAGAAAGGCAAAGGCAAAATCATGCTTGTTCGCAGGTGTTTCACAAATGATTATGACCAGGATCATGACTTTAAAGTCTCCCAAAGAAATCTGGGAATACTTGAAAGCAGAATATGAAGGGAACGAGAAGATTCGAGGCATGAAAGTTTTGAACTTGATAAGGGAGTTTGAGATGCAAAGAATGAAAGAGTCAGAGAC
>Ga0214543_1008854_pt1 | contig 16146 bp, 12 predicted proteins | sample CNSS2metaG_FD_160094 | JGI IMG/M metagenome (GOLD analysis project Ga0214543, IMG submission 160094) | Root nodule microbial communities from cowpea collected in UCLA plant growth center, Los Angeles, California, USA - CNSS2 | ecosystem: Host-associated > Plants > Roots > Nodule | place: USA... | reverse complement strand
TTTATTGTTTAGAGGTTTTGTGTCTACAATGACGATGAGAATGACATTTGCTTCCTCTCCTCTCCCTCGCTTGCTCGCATCCACGGAAATTTCGTGGCGCCAACAAAAAATTCTTTCATTGTTGGATTGTGCATTTTAAAATACTCTTCCCTCCTCTCTCTTAACCAACCGTTTCCACCTTTTTTCCACGTATCTTCTTCTTTTCTCATTTCCCAAACTTTTTTTTCTCTGCACCGTCAATTCCATACTTTCAAATTCAGCACAATCTTTTTTTGCCACAACCCTCAATTCCACGCCCAATAATTTCACTCTAATATTAGTTACCCACTTTCTTCACCTTGTCCCTTCACTTCACTCGCACTGGTAATTATCCTAATCTCTAATTTATTTCGGATTTAAATGAGATTTTTAACATAAAAAGAAAAAATATATAGAAATAAAACTGTGAAGTCAAATTCATTAACTATTAACAAAGAGAAATATCTATCAATTTCTATTTTTAGCTTACACAAATCATTACCTTCTTTATAATTGTTGTGTAATCGTTATTTTTGTTATCTATTTGGTAATTGGAAATCCAATTATCATCATCCCTAAAAAGTGGTATATGTTTAGTCAATGTGTATTCTTATTAATTCATACATGAAATCTAAAAATATTTGTTCATGCAAATTCAAAAAACTGTGATTATTTTTAAATTTAGAACATTTAAAATTACTAAATTTAGTTCCTATTATTTAATGAAGGAAAAAATTCACTACCTTGGATTTCATTAACTTAACTCATACTTTAATAATATATATTTAACATTACTCTAACATTTACACCACAAACTTACAAATCCTAATTTCATATAAAGAAACTCTAAACTCTAATGTAAAAATACTAATTTCTTAACTTTTTTACTCAAAATTTTCATTGAGGATAAATGTTTAGAAAGACAAAAAATATAAAAAATTATGTTTAGACTCAAATTTCCAAGTTATTCAATCTTAAAATAAAAACATCTTCCTATGTTTGGATATAATAAAAAAAACATAAATCATTAATAATGCAACATAAAACAAAAATCATAAAAGTCGTGAAATATATTTCTATTAATGAAAATCATTATAAACTAAAATGAAAGTTAAAAAACTGGTACAAAAGCTAATAACTTTTATTCCCAAAAGAAAAATTGTAAATCCTAACTTTTTCATACAAGTAAATAATCCGATAAGCATGATAAAGTCGTTATCACACTCTATCATTTTTTTTTGTGTATAATTCATTACCAAATTTATTTTTACAAATACTTAGAGCTGTCAAAAAGGATTAGAATCCGCGAGCCAATCTGACTCATTACAGGTTCGAGTTGGGTTGAAATTTTTTTACAAATTTCAATACAGGTTGATTTTTGACCCGACTTATCTAGAATCCGACTCATCCGGGTTGAACCCGTGGTGAGCCGGATTGACTCACCAATTCGCAGATAAAAGGTCACACAAGTATTTTATTTTATTTTTATTGAGTTGGACTTTACATTTGGATCATGTTACATTGTTTTTTTATCCAACACATAAATAATTTGTATTTTTTTATTTTGATTTGTATTTGGATTGTATTAAAGTTTATTTAGATTTTAATAAGAATTACAATTTAGTTTTGACCGAAAAAAAATAAAAAATTGTATTTTTTTTATTAAGTAAACCCGTGAATCAACCCATTTAACCTGTCAACCCCTGGTGAGTCAGACCAGATTCGAATTTTTTTGGCTCGCTAAAAAGTAAGTCAGATTGGGTTGACTCACTGAATCATCAACCTGTGATGGGTCGAGCCGGGTCGGGTTAGATTACCCGTTTTGAGAATACAAATACTAGTGAAAACATACTACATTTATTTTCATTTATTTTTAATAAAATATAATTAATTTTTACAAAATTATTATATATATATATATTTTTATTTTGTAGATAATTTTCTTACTATTTTAGTTTTAAAAAGAGGTTAAATTTGAAAAAGAAACAATTAAATTAAGCAAAAGTCACTTAAGAGATGAAACTAATTTTAGAAAAATATTACTTAAATGAAGATAAAACTAATAAAGCTAATTTTAGAAAAATATTACTTAAATGATAAAACAGGAAACAAAACGTAGACATCAAGAAAAAATCCTCTTTCTAAAATAGTTTAGTATACCTGTCTCATTTTATTATTTAATCCTTTTAAATATTACATATATTTAAATCAATTAACTATAGTAAAATTTAAAAATGACTTATCTTAAAATAAAATTTTAGTAACAAAGATGGTTAAAATCTTATACTATTTTTTATTTATTTGAATAACTATGATAAGACTAAATTTTGATTTGGAGGTAAGCATGTATCCACAAGTGGCGGATTGACAGAGGCATGGGAGCATAAAAGCAATGGGCGTTAAAAGCGGTTTGTCATTTTTGTTGTGTTGAGACCGAAAGACATTTCATTTTCAACACCATGGTTCCCTCCATGAGGATCGTCTTTGGTCTTCTCACTTTCGTCACCGTCGGAATGATTATAGGTATCTTCTCTTCTCTTCTCTTCTCTTCTCTTCTCTTCCTTTCCGTTTCTTGCAATCTCTTCACAAACCCCCAACACCCACTGCGGATCATGATGTATTTCCTCTCCGATTTCTTCTTCTTCTTCTTCTTCAATACACGCTCTCACTTGATCCACATTTCACAATTCTCTCCAACTGCAAAACCAAGATACCCTCAGAGACACCAGAAGCTTCCAAATACACGCTCTCTGGCTCTTTCTTTTTCTATCTTCCCGCACTGCCCTAAATCATCACATATCTCAATAATCATATCCTATTACTTTTTAATTCACACTCGCTGTTCTGTTCTCCAATTACATTACAGGTGCTCTCTCTCAGTTGGCTATCATCCGAAAATTGGAAGACTCGTACGGTATTCTATCCTACCTTTCTTCTTTAACGACTTGAAATGGAACAAATAGGGGACTTATTTTTTATATGCTTTTCTTGATTATTATTCTTATATTCTCTTAGCCTAACTGATTCATGCAGGCTCTGATTCTTTGCCATTTAGAAGATTACGTGGAGTCGAAGGTGACGGTTACCTTCAATTGCCAAGAGGTCCGTATTATTTTTGTTTTTCTTGCTGTATCACAGTCGTTTCTTTATGTAGAATTTCTCAAAGATTATTTCTTTGATTGCATTTGGTGCCTATTTATTTAATCTTTTTAGAGTGCTAGGACCTCGCTAAGTTAGTTCTACTGCTAACATTTATTTATCACATGCAATATATATTTAATTGTGTTTCCACCGTGTGCAATGCTATATCAATCTGTTTATTTTAATTCTTGACTGAGTCTCAAACGTTTCATGCCTGAGTCTTTTAGATATAATATTTGTATTTTTTTTTCAATCTTTTTGTAACACAAAAATATATTTGTTATCAGTTATTCCATCAGTGTATTTTAGTTTTACATATTTTTTAAGTTGTTAATAACTTGCAATTTTTTTCTTTGGAATTTCTTTTTCACCATTTCTTTTGATTTTCAGGTATTCCTTTTTGGAATAATGACAAGGAAGCAGAAATCTTACGCCTTGGATATGTATGTCTGTTGTCCTCCCTTTCTTGTGCTAAACTTTTATATTTACATGTTCTCTCAGTCTCATCCTCTATGATAGAATCACATACAGACCAGCAAGTAAAATAATTGTGTAATATATTATTGCTTATAAATTTGGTGTAAATGTATAAAATTGTAATGCCAATTCGAAAGATACAACAAGATTAAAGTTCTCTTCTCGGTTCAATTAAATGCTTGGGTAAAGAATACTTGATTGATTGCACTCTGGGTGACCAATATCTATGTCATTCTGTCTTATAATTTACTTTTAAAGCCTTGATGTCAGTTTGTGTTGTCTGAATAGCCAATTTATTTTATTTTTTCAGTGGAATTATTTTGCTATTCTCATTTTTTTGAGAATTGAATAGATTTGCATGCTTAAATTTGTATTATTATTCCTCAATTGTAGGTCAAACCTGAAGTGATTAGCTGGTCTCCTCGAATTATTTTACTTCATAACTTCTTGAGTTTAGAGGTATGCTGTCTCTACTAAATGCTGTTTTCATTATTAAAATGTTTCTTTAGGTCAAATACATGGGCAATTAACAATTCTTTTAAAACATTCTCCTGCTTAATAAAAACTGTGCTGATGATAACCATATGTATGAATTAAAATTTTATATTTACAGGAATGTGATTATCTCAGGGCTATAGCTCTCCCTCGCTTGCAAATTTCAACTGTGGTTGATACAAACACTGGAAAGGTACATTGACAGTTTCTGTTTGAATTTCAATTTGATTGATCATAATCATCAATACATGCTAGGTGATGAGACATGGTTTAAGTTTCATTATGCCTAAGTGAAGTATTGTCATATTCTCCAAGGGAAAAATTTTGTATGTATGATGAATTTGAAATAAAATACTAAATGCCTTTTAGGAAGACAATGTGCACATGCGTATTCAGGAGCTTGTTATTTTGTTGCATTTGAACCTTCTATATTGTTGAATTCTTTTACAACTACCTTAGCCAGTTCACTTTATGACTCTGGTTTTCATTTCTTCTCCTTGATGAATAAATTATATTTTTTTAAACTATTAAATGGTTTAATCTGTGGGTGGGAGAACCTTTCTCACAGAAAATATGCAACCTTGGGCTAGAAAAGAAGATAAGTGAGAAGTTTTCAAACTTAAAAAGAAGAATTTTATGCTTCAAATGTAGAGAGCTGAATCCATTTTAATAGTTCTTTAGAAATTATTGCCTGATCTTGTTTGTGGACTACCCCTCTATTTGGCAAGTTATTTGGTCCTCTCGACAAAAGTACACCACAATTGGAGATTATGAATCTTGTAGAAACCAAAGTCGTACAGAGTGGTTTAAGTCTATAGAGTCATTAACATGTATTTCTTCATTAAATGTGATATTTCTGTCCATAGGGAATCAAGAGTGACGTCAGGACCAGCTCTGGTATGTTTTTGAATGCTCAAGAGAGAAAATATCCTATGGTACAAGTAAGTTAACAATTTTACTCTCTCCTCAAGTCTTTTACTTCAGTCATCAAAGCAGTGTAAAATACATGGACTGTGTGAACATGTTTGGTGTTTATTAGTGACCTCTTTAGTTTTTGAAAGTTTAAATACTGTACCAACCCTGGTTTTGGTCACATCACAGTCATGAAGAGTTGTTTTTATTCCTAAATAATTAAAAAGACTGAAAGCGTTACCACTGTTTAAATCAAGAGTGGGCATGGTTTGGGTTTCAGTAAATCAGTTAAGAGCGTATTTGGATTCCAGTGAACCAAAGATTCAGTTTTAAACATATGAACTTTTTTAGTTAGTAAAGTACACACACGTATATTTCACACAATCAAAATCATACTTTATTGAGTAATTTTAACTGTACAGTCTGATAAACTATGGTCACCTTGCTCATCTAGGCAATTGAAAAAAGAATCTCTGTCTATTCTCAAATACCAGTTGAGAACGGTGAGCTTGTGCAAGTCCTGAGGTGAGAATATGACTTATTTTTTTCACTCTATCTCAACATGTGTGGGTTTTGCTAGTATTAAGGCTAACATCTGCAGCAGCACAGGTACGAGAAGAATCAATATTACAAACCTCATCATGACTATTTTTCTGACACTGTAAGTTGTATTTGCTCTTTTTTTAATTTTCAAATTATAGTCCATATGTGAATTTCCTTGAAGTGGCTTATATGAAACCCCATTTGCAATCTGTTCTGCCTTTCTTTTTTGAGACAGTTCAACTTGAAGCGTGGTGGGCAGCGAATAGCCACAATGCTTATGTATTTGAGTGACAATGTTGAAGGAGGAGAAACATATTTCCCATTGGTAAGCTTCTTGTTTTCTGAAAATTGTTATTTAACTTATTTTGGTAGTTGTTGTGTACTCTTTTTTGATTTTATCTTTACCGTGAGAAATATACTCAATTTGTAACATGCTAGTATTAACTATCTATTCTGTGTTAGGTGTTGCCTATTCTATCTGTCACTCTTTTTGGACATTTTGACTGTACTGATGGTGTTGTTTATAATATACAATATGATTCAGGCTGGCTCAGGTGAATGTAACTGTGGTGGGAAACTTCTCCAAGGGCTATCTGTCAAGCCAACTAAAGGAAATGCAGTGCTTTTCTGGAGTATGGTTAGTGCAGTTAATTTGCTTATTGTGGACGCTACGCTATCCATGTTAAATATGAAATAGGAACAACTATTTCCTTAATTGGTACTTTTCTGTGTCTTTAAGATTGTACATTTAGGCCAAAGTGATAGAATATGTATCTTTGATCATCTGCAAGTGCATGTCATTGCTAAAGAGCTCATGTTATCAAATAACCAATTACTGCAAAAGAAAATTACCAAACAAATTAGTATAAGAATAAGGCTCAAAGAGTAACCAAAATGTTTTAAGTGATAAATTCAAGAATCAGAGTTAAGAGTAGATTCATGTTTACCCCTTTTTACCCATTGATTGGTTTTGAATGATGCGTCCTATGTGGTGCCAGTGGTCATATGCCTATCCCATAGGTGAAAAATAAAGTAAAAGATAAAAAGGTGTGTTGCTGAAGAGAAACAGAAAGCGACGAGTGTTGAGATGGAGAGAACGGAAATGGAGTGGAAAATTAGTAGTGAATACTCATTTTTAATTCTCCTTTTTTTTTTCTTTCCAATCAAACAAACAAAATTAAATTCACTGTCGTCATTTTTATTACTTCCCCTCCTTACCAAACATATCACAAAAACTTTGTTGAATGAGTTCTTGCTTAGATTTTCTTAATGTTAACATTTTTTAATTACATAAACTTAGTGTTGTAGCATTTGTCCCCATAAATACACAAGCGCCGGTGCTTAATAAGAGCCTTTTACCATTACATATCGTCAAGAGCCGGTGCTAGATAGGAAGCAGTTTAAGAATCAAGGATAGAGATGCCTCTAGGTTTTCTTTTATACATTTTTTGAATTTGTACTCATCATTAGGATTTAATTGGTTTATCAATTGGGCATCACGTAGTATTTTTGTGATAGAAAATGGCAAATTATTGAATGGAGACTGTAACTGTTAGTATTGTGCATTTTTTCAAACGAAGATTTACGGTGAAAATTTGCGTATTTGATGTTGGCAGGGATTGGATGGACAATCAGATCCCAAAAGTGTGCATGGAGGATGTGAGGTAATCTCTGGGGAGAAATGGTCAGCTACGAAATGGATGAGGCAGGCCGCTCACTCTTGATTTCTTATAAAAAAAATAATGATTAAGATTAGTTATTGATATTAGAAATATTCAATAGTGTTTATCTTAAATTAATAAACTGCGGCGTAATCTCGTATTAGATGTTGTGTTTCTGTTTCACATTGTCAGGTTGAAGAAACTAACCTAAAGATTTCTCATTGAAATATTCGTAAATGAACTAAAACTTTTGGCACTTATATTCTTCTTATCCACCTTCATAATATAAATCCCCTGTCCCCTTACCATATAGTTATTAGGCTGTTAGACTGCGTAGGACGTGCCTCCCACACCATTAGCCAATATCACAACCAAAGGATAAAAGCACCCAAACCACTAGATTTGAACAGTATATTATTTCCCAAGCAAAACTTACCCATTAACATAATAAAATTCAAATTGGTCATTCAGGCAGTTTCAGAGAAAAATTACTGATAAATATTTGCACGAGAATGGTATTTTTTCTTAAAATTACACTAACACTAGGACCCATAATGCCATTATACCAAAGAAAAAGGGGTATTCGATTAATCACTATAATCTACACAAATAAAGCACCTTCCTAGTTACTTAGAAATGTGTTTTTCATATGTATCTACCCCACTTACAACAAAATTGTCACTCTCCCATGGTGAAATACGTCCGTCATTTGAAGATAAATGGAATTGTAAAAAAATAATAAACATGAGATGTTATGTATCAGGAATTGTATGCCCTTGTTTATGTTTGTCCTTTAAACCAACACCCGCCTGGTAACCATAGAGACAAATACGCAGACCACCCTGGATCATCGCTTCATAAAAATAGTTCTTGAACACCTCCAGGAATTCATCCCTGTGTAACAATCAGCGTCTAAATTAATGCAAAATCTTACAAGAGAGACGACAGCGTTACTTTAAAGAAATATAAGTAGAACAGATAGAAACCATGACCAAACCTGACTTGTGGAAGGGTCAACAACGAATACCCCTTTACATCAGGCTGCAAATCTAGCACGAGTACTTGCAACCTTGAAAGGTCTAACGCCTCAGCATCAATTAGCTTTTTTATCCTGAAATTGATATAAGACAGTAATTACGTGACTACAAATTTGACAATGTCAATATTTTAAACCACTAGTTATCAAAGGTATATCTAATCGGATGATTGATCAATAAAAAAAGTAGGGTTTTCTTTAGTAGCAGGACGTGGGAGAACCAACCTGCTTGGAGTGCCGCTAGCAATGTTAACACGGTTCTTTAGCAAAGAAATCTGCATTGATCACAAAGCAAAATCAGTTGGTAATGTTTCCACGACTTAGAAGAATAACAATTTATAACATCAAGAAAAGGATGGGAAAAATCAAGAAGTTGGAATGGAAAAGAAATCATGCACTGGTGAAGAACAAAACATTCAATTTAGATATAGATTAGCAGATTCAATTTTTTTTTTCAGAGTCCAAGGAGAAGGGCGTTAAATTTTAAGATTTAAAATAAAAATGGGAGCAGTTTGATCCCTCAGCCGCATGCCTATGAATTGTTGTCTGGTTTCAAAACTGGTACATAGGTATTAAGAAGAATTTACAAGTTGAAGTGGAGGGAAGTAGAAAACAAATGAAAGAGCAGAATTAAGAAGGTACCTGTTCCTGAAGCTTCAAGTGCTTAGCGAATAGCTTTGCAGCGTGGCATTGTTTAGTGAAAGAGCGAAAGCCCCTGCAGGAGAAAATTAGGGTTTTGGCATGTAAAAGGAATTAGGAATGGAGATGATGAGAGAGGGAGGGAGAAAACAACCTGAGAAGGTGTATGCATCTTAGGGCAGATGAAGATATGATGAGAACCGCGGGGCTTCCGGCATTAACTTTTCCCTCTACGACACTCCCTTCGCAGAGATGCTCCCTCCATGAGGACCCAAACACTGCCTTAACAGTTTTCCCCAATATTTGAATATCTGAGTGATTGGGTACCTCCAGAACGCAGTCTTGTCTGAGGGACTCCAACTCCAGCGATGAAAGCTGAAGACCCGTCGCCGACTGAAGGAGACGCAGAGCCTCCAACGATCGTTCCTCTGACTTCTCTTCGGCTTTCCCCGTCTCCGCCTCCTCCTTCCTCTTTCTCTTCTTCCTCACATCACTGTTCGTATTTCTCTTTCTCTTCTCCGACGCCATTCAAACCTCGCTCTCCTCTTCCTTCTCTCTATGCCCTTAATATCACAATTCTATTAACCTTTCCTTTTCACACGCTCCTTTTTATCTTTCCCCACCCCCTCATTTTCATTATGGGCCTCGTGTAGGGTGGGTAAGCCAGATAATGAATATTCGTCAATGATTAATAAATATATTTAAAGGTCTATTTGTTCAGAAATCTTGCAAAAAAAAAATAAAATTGAACTGTTAAGCTGGTGAAATTTTAATGGTAACGTAATGAATCATGCTTCTTAATTATATAATGAATTTCAGTGCATGGCAATATTGTTAAAACAATTTATACCTAGTTATATCTATATTTTTATTGGATGATATACAAAACTCCATAACTTTACACCTATTCATTAATATTTTTTTAAAATATAAAATTATTTTAAATCGATCAAATAAAAAATTAAAAATATTTTTTTTATTACTGGTTAAAAGTGAGATTTTTTTATAATTGTTTATTTTTATTTGTCTTTTAAGACTTTTCGGTACATGCATACTTTTTGAAAGGGAAAAAATAATATTATTTTCCTACATCCATGTAACAAGTACGAAGAATAATATTATATTGAATTAAGTTATTTATTTTAGTATTGCATATAAAAATAATAAATGAGTTATAAAGTGAGTAGATAAATGTGTAAAATGTAAAGAGATCAAAGACTTCCTCAAAGAGCACTCATAGTCTTTGAGGACCACTCAAATTCATATTCCCTCTTCACAATCGAATTTATTAATCTTCTATTCAATATTTTATTTATATTTTAATTAAATATATTAATTTAATGTTTATATTATCATTATTATTATTATTATTATTATTATTATTTGTAGTAAAAGGTTATCAACAAAAACAACAAGTGAAACTATTTTTCCCCTTTTGAAAATAAATACTTGCAACCTTCTCAATTAGAAGCAACTCATCACAACTCAAAATATTAATATTTTAATTAAATCCTTTTATTTTTTTAGTTTAACATATATACATATATTATTAAAACAACTTTGAAGTGGATATAATTTTACCAAATAAAATGTGTAGCTAATTAACAGGAAGAGGGTCTATAAGTAGCAACTTAATGATGTTCTCCACCATATGGTCTGGCCTTCCAAGTCCGTCTCCATATTGGTATGTGCAATGGGAAACTCTTGCCATGTTAACACATATTTCCATGAAACCTTTTGGGATTCTACCATCCAAAACTCTTTCTTCGTTCATCTTTTTCCACTCCTCATCGATCAAATTTCTCAGTTCCTCACGCGCTTCTTCCTCATTACTCTCATTCTCATGCATGTACGACGTTATTGAGTTTGTCGTTTCACCCCTCTCCAACTCAGCCTGCAGTTAAAACAGTTAAAACACACGTTTTCCATTAACAATTGTCAATTTAAGGTTGTCGTAAATCTATGTTACATACCGCAGAGGTTGCCAGATCATTGCAAAGTCTGAAAATGGTGCAGGAGGAGCGCACAAGTCCACCAAAATTAGTCAAGTGGTGCAGAGCTTTGTCTGAAAAGTCTTCTTGCTGTTGGCACACCAAGAAGTAGGAAGGAACAAGCAAAGTCACACCCGAGGAAGAAACCGATGCGTTTTCCAGATACTTACTGAAACCTGGAATGATTTTGTTGTTTGACCATTTTGCTTCTTGGAGGAACGCTTTGCATAACTCACCCCACTGTCATCAATTCACCAATTTCATTACTTCTGTTCACATATTTAAGCACATAAATTTACCAATTAATTCATCAATTATTACATACAGATTTTGCCAGATAGAAAACGTTGTCATGTCCCGTTTCTTTAAGGATGCTGTAAGTGGTGTCGTTGACAGTGTTGTAGAGTGCTAAATAGCACAACTTCATGTAATCTGGAAGAGTATTTATGGCATTCACGTCCCATCTGTAAACATATATGTAAACAAACACAGGTGTGTGTGACTACACCATATTATATACATAGTTGTATTGTAGCCAGATCAATTAACATGCATAAGAAAAAAACCTTTCAACAGCATCAGTGAAGAGTTGCAGTTCATCCAAAGTACCGTACACATCGTACACATCATCAATAATGGTGACTAGACCAAACATTTTTGTGACAGCTTTACGGCATTCACTTTGATGAGGATGAGGTGCCATTCCCAACGCCCAGAAATATACCTCCATTAATCTGTCTCGAACAAAATCTAGCTTCTTTGTCAACCCCATCTCCCTCCACCACCTATACCATACATTATACCATTCATTGGTAACTAAAGCTAAGAATGTTACATAATTTATTTTTAGAGAAAAAACAGTTAAAACTTATAAATAACCTTGATAGTTCTTGCAGTTCTTTCTGGTGCTGTGATTGCACCATATTGAAATCTAGCTTTGCAAGCTCCTGTAGCAACCGGTGGTGGGGTTCCTTTGCTTCATATCTGTCAAGATACCATCGTGCTTCGAGTCTGTGCAATCTTCGGTGATAAGGAAGTTCAAGTGCATGCTTAACTTGTTCTGCCACTTTGGTGTTTACTCCTTCTTCTAGGATTTGCTTGAGTTGTGTGGTTGAAAACAACCTTGCCTCGTCCAATAGATTTTCTCCCTCAAAGCCTAGATAGGACGCTTCATATAGACTCAACAATCCTTGCACGTCATCTTTATGTTCGATATTGAAACCCCCCTTGTCCTTGAATCTCTCAAACACGTCTGCATCATGTTAACTCAATGAGAAAATGACAAAACATAGTTTAATGTGTGTTTGGAACAACTAGTGGTAGCATGAGAATACCTTGGGATACATGAAAACCGTGTTGTCTAAGTAAACGAAACCTGAGAGCTGTGGCATGGAGTCCACTTTTGTGTTTTTCATTTTCATTCAACAGAGCAATCTTGTCATCAAGGGCTTTGACTATGTCCTCCTCAAACTTGTAGGTCAATCCTAGACGCTGGACATTGTCGATCAATTCTAGTAAGCTCAGTGGCTCTGTGTCTACCCTGTTGATCATGTGTCGTACCTCCTCCTCCAACTCTGTTGCTCTTTCATTCAGTTTTTTCTCCTGTGTTTGAATTACAATAAGAACAACATCATATTCTAAAACGAATGAATAAAGCTTACTTAAATTTATCTGAGTGATGTAATAGGAGTGAAATAATAAACTTAACAGAGAATCAATTTCCTTAAGATAAACTCTAATGCATGAATATGAGTTGAACTTTAACTCTAACAGAAGTAAAAAAATCAATTTGTAAGATTAAGTTTGCATAACTGATATACTTGAGAAATAAAATTTATTATTAATTGAAAATGAGAAAGAAAAAACCTTGAGGTCATTTCCCAGAGAGTGAAGAAGTTGAAAATTCCAGAGGTTTGGCTGGTAATTAGCTGAACGTCTGGTATTATGGTGTGGTGTCTGAGAGGTGTTTGCAGAGATAAGTGTCCTAGGTTTGGGATATGCAAGAAATGGTGGTTGTCTCAACTTTTTGTTTGTTGTAACCCTAGTGGTGAGTGTTTGTGTGGGATTAGACAGCCATAGAATCTGAGTTCCCATGATAACAGTACAAATGTTGTTAACAGGATCTATATGTCTAACACCAACAATACCATGTGAGGTTCTGTTGTGTGTGGTCTCATTTTATAATGGAAGGAGGATCCAATTAGACACCGTACCGGAAAGGTTAAATTACTATTTTGGTTCTTTTATTTTTCATGAAATTTCACTTTGGATTTTTATTGTCTTAATTTGATTCTTATTTTTTTAAAAAATGACTCAATTTAGTCATCGTTAACTTTGAACAAACAGTGTCAAAGTCAACGCCACATGTTAATTTCTGATTTTTTTGAATTTTTTTGATTTTTTTTACACGTGTCACTACACAGTTGTGCCACGTGTCACACTTTGACACGTAACACAACTATGAAGTAACACGTGTAAAAAATAAAAAAAAATTCAAAAAATAATTAAAAAATTAAAAAAAAAAATCTGAAATTGACACATTGCATTAACTTCAACCCCATCTAACGGTGAAAACCAAATTGAGTCATTTTTAAGAAAATGAAAACCAAATTGAGACAACAAAAAACTTGAGAACCAAACTGAAATTTCATGACAAATAGAGGGACAAAAAAATAATTTAACTTAATTTCCTTAAATATTATTGATGTATACTTTTCCTGCAACATGACTCAGAGAGTTAGATGTACTATTTAAACAAAGGACATTGGTATTTTGACATCAACTTTTTATTTTTTACTATCATTTGACATTGTCCTTCATAACTATTTACTTTTTCTTTTTTCTAAAAACATAAAAGTTAACTTTTGTTAACACTATTTTATCTTTATACAAGTTGTCAAATGTTGTCAAGGAATATTTTTTCTTAAACAAACAATTATAAAAATAACAAGTATCAATGCAGTATGTATTAGCATATGAAATTATGTACGGATTATTACAGTATGATTAATTTGGTTATTTTTTATATAAAAATAATAATATTATTTTGAACATAACATTTATATACAATTTTGGCTCACTTTGAATTAATATTATATTCAAATTAAATCAGTTTTTGTCTTTTGATTTGTACCGATTTTAGATTTTTAGTTACTCATCTTTCCCATTACTTTAATTCATTGACTATAATATGTTGCTGATTAAAATTTCTCATCTTACAGCTAAGAATGACAAATGAACTTTAAGTAAATCTTACGACTAAGAATGATAACTTAAAGTATTGTTTGAATGTTTCAATTTTGATAGAAAATGTCTGTATTAGGTGGATATAAGGTAGATATCAGTATACCTATTGTTTACGTTAAGTATAAGAATAGGATGTGTTAAGAATTTGAGTGAGAGTCGTCTTATATCAGTGATAAATGAAAAAGTAGAGTATTATATAAAGATAAAGACCTCTAAATTTATTATTTGTTTTGATTTGAAAGTAGTCTCGTGTAGTTGTGGTTGAACTCAGATTTTATTGATGTTTATTTATCATTGTCTTCTTTTAAATTATCAAAATAATTTTTTAATTTATTAAATAACATAAAAGACTTATATTATTATTATTTTTGGTAAACTTATTTTTAAGACATAGATTTCATATTTTTATTCTTTTTTTTAATTATTCAAATTTATATAATTATTATTTTATAATTTTATTTAATATTTATGCAATTATAAATACTTAATAATATCATATATTTTTTATTATGATTTTTACTTTTTATAAATAAATTATTTAATTAATATATATAAATATTCATATATCTTCTGAGTTGCGTATCTCTTACTTCCAATTTTTTTCTTTCATGTGTCAGTATAATGAAAAGAAAATCGTAAGACACACTTACGATATTATATGAAAAGGTCAATATTTGTCGATGATAGTCAATGTTCTTTAAAAATATTTATATGTTGTTTTGTTATATAAATTAGTTTCATACAATCTTGAATGATAGTTTATCATTATCTACCAAACTTTTATTAAGGACAAAATAGTGAGAGTTAAGTTAACAACATAGCAAATACGTAAGATGTAGCATCATAACAACACATCATATATAAAAACATTTTCTATTAAAAAGAAATTCCAAATCACATTAAAAAAATTGATAAATCATCCAAAATTTAATAATTAATTTTATGCGATTTTTTAAATTCAATTAATTAAATTGTGATTTAATTTCTTTTTTTTCTTCAAAAGTTATTATGTGAACAAAATCATGCATTATTTGCAATTATTTATTTAAATAAAATAAATTTCAATTTTAAATAAATTTTTCAAATACAACTTTTTTATTTTTACAAAATAGTTACTCCATAATTAATCATCTTTTAATTTTTTATTTATATTAACTCTTATTAAATTTTAACTAGAAATATTTTAGAAGTTTATTATATTATTTAATTAATTAATTTTATATTTTGTCACATCAGTTAACCAACAACATTTTTTTCTCATTTTTTATTATCTAGTATTTATGAGGCTAGAATTTCCTTTTTATCTAAGAATACGATGTTTAAGTGAGCATCCATCAAATAAAGTAAAAAAGAAATAAAAAATCCGAGTGATTTTTATTTTGTCTACTTTTTGTGTGTGATGGTTGACTTAACTGAAAACACAACATTTAAAAGATACGTTTTGTTTCGAGGAAAATACACAGAGAAATGAAAATGTGGGACAAGAAGAATGAACGCAGTGGCGGATCCAGGAGGCCAAGTTAATTTTTCTTTAGAAGAAAAGTTATTCATTTTTTTCTTTTTATTTTTTTTTATTATATTGTAAGTAGCATATTACGTACTAATGAATTTTTAAATATTATATGTAATTCTGAGGATTTTAGATATTTGTTTTATATTGTCTTAAATTCTTGGTTCTTATTAAATTTTTCAAGTTTAGTTAATGTAAATGCATTTCTTTTTAATATTTATCACAAACCTTCCTCTTTAAAAAAAAAAAAGAATCAATTTTTTTACTTTTTATCATAATCTTTCTAAGATAAATTTATCACCTCTCACCTATTTAGACAAAAATAAAATTTATATTCACAAATCACAATTATCACACTGCAAAACATAACAAAACTCATACTACTTTAATTAAATAAGTAACACGGTATAAATTCAAAACTTAAAAAAAAAAAAAAATTAACAAAAGAAATAAAAAAAAAAAAATAATTAAATTTTA
>Ga0214543_1008848_pt1 | contig 16153 bp, 7 predicted proteins | sample CNSS2metaG_FD_160094 | JGI IMG/M metagenome (GOLD analysis project Ga0214543, IMG submission 160094) | Root nodule microbial communities from cowpea collected in UCLA plant growth center, Los Angeles, California, USA - CNSS2 | ecosystem: Host-associated > Plants > Roots > Nodule | place: USA... | reverse complement strand
GAGGAAAGCAAAAAGCATAAAGCAAAAGCAAAAGTAGACATGTACCTTGTCTCCTTTTGCCTTTGTGGTTTATGCCTTAGAAGGTCACTTGGTCTCCTTCCTCTTTTGGCCTAGAATCCTCATGGGATTGCCTCCACCAATCATCTCCCTTCACTTGGCCAAGACTCACTCTCACATTAGGTTTAGGGTTTGCTAGTTCATCCTTTCCATGTTTTTGTATTTACTAAAGGACCCCTATGAACTCCTATTTAAAGGGTACTCCTTGTCTTGTAAAAGGGTTGATCATTTTGTTATAAACTTTGTGCATTCAACCACCAAATTTTCGTGAGCTCTCCTTCCTAGAAGTGAACTCACCTTTGCCTTATCTTGCTTGCAAGTGGCGGTACCATCACTCATCTCTAGGGTTTGGTTGGCTTAGATCCCCCCTATGAATGGCATGCTTCTTCCATTGATCATCTTCTTTGCTTTCCATTGTCATTGTTTCTTCTTTCATTTTGCTCTTTAAGTGTTGTTATTGTCGTGTGTGTTTAAGTTTGAATCCAACTCTCTTCTTCCTTTCATGAGCTTGGGAAATGAACCTTTACATCTAGATAGCTTGTTATCTTAATGTCTAGTGGGAATTTTCAAAAAGCTTTCTTAAACAAGTTCACCATGTTCATAACTCTAAAAGAAAACAAGTTAATCCTTCATCAATTCTAGAACTGTTTCAATCTGTTAATTCTCACAAAACAACACATATATTTCATTAATTTGTCTAGTATGAATTTCGTGCGATATGAAATTTTTAGTCAGCAAAAATTACAAATTTAACACATAGATTTCACTTAAAATTACCACTGCACCAAAAATCAGTTTTCTGGTACAGTTTTAGTCGACTAACTCTTATTTTTATGTGTCAAAATCACTTATGTTGATATGGATTAGCTTAAATTGAGTTTAATTGATTGACCCAGTTAAAGTATCCATCACATGACTGTAGTAGCAGCATGTAAGAACTATTACATCTGTTAAAATCTACTTTTCAGATTGCATTGACCATAAAGTGCTTTAATTACATGATTTCTAATATGCATGCATTAGATGTGAACTGTTTGTGAGTGGATTGTTCATAAAATGCATGGGAAACACATCACTGCATACTTTGATACAGATTCCCTCACATTTAATTGTCTGTGATTTCTTGTACTACATTGAAACCAGAAAATATGTACAATTTAACTGTAAATACTTGCATAAGCATCATCCATTGACATTCTCATTTGCTAGTAAGAGCCAAACCTACATTTCACCATGCGTAGAAGATCACAAACAACCCCCTCAAATGATGAAATCTCTACCCCACCTACTCCATCCTCTCCAAATGCCATGAATCAATGAAGGCTTGAGGTATGGTTTGAAGGCCATGAAGACAGAATTTAGACCTTCTTGATTGAGATCAATAGGAAGCAAACCATCCTTCCTAAGGTGATTCGTATGTCATGGCTGAGAGTAGAAAACTTTGGCAACCTTGAGCAACATCTCAAAGCTAAAAATATTGAAGACTTTCCTTGAGCTTTCGGGCAAAGTGTATCCGGATTTGGTGAAGGTGTTCTATGCCAACCTCAAGTTCAGCAATGGCATTCTCAAAACAAGTGTCAAAGGTGTGGAAATGGAAATCACTAGGCAAACATGGAAGGATGTGGTTGGCCTAAGGCAAAGAGATGTGCAAGTTCACAAAGGTGAAACTAGTGCAGTGGATGAATTCAACAAAGTGCAATACTTCAACCAATGTGTGCGAAATCAAGGTGAGCAAACTAGAAATTTCCATGTGGGAAGGCTTCGTGTGGAGGAAAGGTTGCTAGCTATGGTGGTGACCAAAATCATCATGCCTAGGGGGAGTAATCATGCAACCTTGAATTAAGGTGATCTTGTGGTGATGTACTGCATTCAAAATGGTGTGATGGTGGACTGGACATATGCAATTCTTGACCATATGATGAAGGTAAAAAGGCTCACGAATTTCAAGCTTCCATATGTGGTGCTCATCTCTAAGTTCATTGAGCATTTTGGTGTGGATGTGGAAGGAGAGCTTGAAGAGTCTACTCATGTTTTAACACTGAATATGCACAAGATGGGATTCAACAAGATAGGCAATACTTGGCTAGTTGAAGAAGATCAAGGTGTTAATATTGAGGTTGGAGTAAATGACCATGAAGTAGGAACTAATGGAGGAAATCAAGGGGAAGATGAACCACATCCCATGGCAATTGAAATTTATAACCCGCATGAGAATACTGGACCTACATACTCCCAATTTGAGAGAATGGTTCTCAACTAGCTTCAAGATCTCAACATGGGACAAAATGCACATCATGCATACTACACAACAAGGTTCCAAGACCTGGATGACCAGCTGCATAATGTTCATGACCTTCTCTCCAATGTCTACAACAGAGACAACCCTAGGAATGAGTGAAGGGGATGGCTCATAGGTCATGTATTGCATTTTCGTGTTGCATTTTGTGTGTCTGTTTGTCTGTTCTAATTTTTTAATCGGTTATTTTCTCATTTCAGTAGACTGATTATATTAGTTTTCAGCTTCATGATGTATCTGTTATTTCTACTTCTGTTCTAGTGTGCTTGTATTCGTATCAGCTGCCCTGATACACCCCTATGTTACTATTTTAATGAAAATTTTCATCTTTCCAAAATTATCTATGCATTTACTTTCATTTCATGAATCCAAAGGGGGAGAAAAATGAGTTAAAATGAGCAACAATGTGTTAGATTTGGAAAACCTGGAATAAATAAGCTGGAATCATATAATATTGCGAACTTAATCTAAAATCTGAAGTTAAATCATATTATTAGTGATAGGGGGAGCATATGCATATGTGATATATATGTATACTTGTGTACTTTTGCTTGGTTGTATATTTAGAATATTTATGCAAAAGCTTTTTCAGGTTTCTCTATGGATCTTAGCTCATCAATTCAACTCGAGGATGTTGGCTTCATCAATTTTGGGGGAGATTGATGGCTCAAGCAAGTTTGAAGCAAAGAATTGATAAAGCCATGTGCATGAAGATCATAGGTGTTTGATGAAGATTTATAAAGATCCATTCGAAGATTATGTTTTAGTGTGTTAAATATGAAAATAACATGTTAAGTGTAATGTCTTAGTGTTATATCATGTTGGTAAGCTATATGACATAGGTTAGATGTCTTGTGTGTCTTAGTGTGTCTCTTTTCAATCTTCAATCGACAGATTTCACTTAAGTCAAGTGAAATCAGTTGACTGTTCGAAAAATTCAATCGACTATTTTCACTTAAACTAGACTATATAAGCTGTGTTTTCGTGAGCAGAGGTGCGAATCTGACTTTTTGAGCACGAAACTTTGTCATTCTTCTATGTAAAGCTCTCTCTCTATAATACATAGCTGTAACTCGTGTTTTGAAGATCTTGGTTGATCTTCGAGACATTTTGGCTTGTGAGTAGCTTGAAGAACACATGTATGGTTGGCTAGGGACAACTACCATTAGGTTTGGATGTTCTTGTGCCTCTGATTGGTTTGCCTGATGTGATTTAAGGTCTGTAAGTATGATTCTTGCAAGGTGTGTGTCTAAATTTTTGTGTGAGTCAAAAATCTTGTGAGTTTTGTTGTTCAAAAGTGTAATCTTGGTGTGTGATTTGTAAAACTTTTGAATATAATGGAAACCAGGCTCAAGTTGTGCTGGTAAATTGGATGTAGCTCTGTGATTGAGTGAACCAATATAAAAACAACTGTGCAATTCTTTTTTCCTCATCTCACTCACTTTGAAATCTCTTTAAAAACTCAAGAAAACCAAGCAATTTGATCTTTGGTGTGATTTAATGCGTTTTTGTGTAATCTGAGGTTGTATACTTGTTAAAAATATTAATTGGAACAAGTCTTGTATGTAAAAGATTGTTGTTTGAGTTAAATTTGCGAATTCTGCATTCTGCATAAATCTCCAGTATTTTAGCCGACTGATATGTCTTTTTAATCGACTGTTTTATAGCTTCAAGAATAAATTAGTCTGTTGTTTTATATTTTAATCGACTGAAAGTGTACTGGTCTGCTGCATTTACATCAAAACTTTCCAGTTTATTTGATTCAATTGAAAAGTAGTTTAAGCTTTCGAAAAAGTTTTATAAAGCCAATTCAACCACCTTCTCCCCTTCTTGGCTAAAATCGCATTTCAAAACTAACATTTATAACAACTAATTTGTTAAAAATGAATTTCGTGTTCTTTGGGAGACGACTTTGGGTTACTTTACCCTTTCTATTTTGTTCACTACTTTCTAAACAATATTGAAGTTGTTATAGATAAGTAGTTTTAATTTCATCGCATCAACGACAATGATATCACTTACAAAACAAGATGACACATGGTTATGGCATAAAAGACTTTGTCACATTCATATGCAACATTTAAACATGTTGAATAAAAAACAATCGGTTGAAGGACTACCAAAACTTAAGTTTGAGAAGGATAAGGTATGTTAAGCATGCCATAGAGGAAAACAAACCAAGGTCTCTTTCAAACCTAAAAATTATGTTTCAATTGAAAGACCTTTTGATTTGCTTCACATGTACCTAGTTGGACATTCACGAATCATGATTCTTGGTGGGAACTTTTATGCAATGGCCATAGTAGATGACTTTTTAGGTTTACATGGACGCTATTTTGAGCAACAAAAAATGATACTTATCATGCTTACAAAAGACTTGTTAAGGTCTTAGAAAATGAAAAAAGTTCTAAAATTGTTTCTATTCGAAGTGATCAAGGATGAGAGTTTCAAAATGAAAAGTTTGAAAGCTTTTGTGAAAAACATGCAATAAAACACAACTTTTCTGCTCCTAGAACTCCACAACAAAATGGAGTTGATACATTTTGCTTTTCCTTATACTAAACTAATAATATACTTTAAGAAAGCTCTTAACATCACAAACTGTAAGGATGCTATGGTGGAAGAATTTGAGGTAATTGAGAAAAACTAAACTTAGGAGTTGATGGATCTACCACATATTAAACACACTATTAACATAAAGTGAGTATTTACAGTTAAGTTCAAACCAGATGGCCCAATTGATAAATACAAGGCGAGGTTGGTGATGAGTGCATATTTATGCTCTCATTTAATCTTTAATTTTTGATTATTAATAAAAGATGGATTAAATATATTTTTGATCCTTTAACTTTAAGTGAAAATTGGAATTAGTCCCTTTTTAAAACTTTGATCCAATTTAGTCCCTCAACTTTAGAAGTGTGTAAATTTAATCCTTTTAACCCAATTTTGTTAAGTTTATTTGATGTTTTGAATGTGTTTCATTATATCATTTGACACAATTTTGCTTCAATGTTAGCTAAGAAATGCATTCGAAATGTCAAATAGAATCAACGAAATTTGGTTAAAAGGACTAAATCCATGCATTTCTAAAGTTGAGGAACTAAATTGGGTTCAAGTTTCAAAGAAGGAGTAATTCCAATTTTCACTCAAATTTAAGGGATCAAAAACATATTTAACCCTTAAGAGATTAGCATTTGTGATAATTAGGGTTATTGAGCTTGTAAAATAGAATGTTCCAAAAATAGCTTTTTAGTTGTATAAAATATTTTCTTGGATATTTCAATGTTTATTGATGTAGCTGAAGTTAAGTTCTTTCAAGGTGTGAAACTAAATTTATTAAAGTTACAAAGCACGTACAACATAAGCCCAAAAATCAGCAAATTCTGGGAAAATATGTTCTACACCCCTAATTTACTTATACACTCCATTTTTTAAGCAATCCTCCACTCACAAAGTTGGCTAATCAAAATATGCCACGTAGTAGTATCCTAGCTCTCTCAATTTGGTAAACCAGAGATTGGCATGTGGCATCTATCCACCACTCAAAAATCATACCAATCAAATGATGACTATAAGACCTGTGACAATTATTTAATTAAATAAATAATTAATTAATAATTGCGGGAAGTGAGAGCCTTTATGACATTTAATTCTAACATGTGTGATGTGGAAAAGTACTAGCACAAGTGGTTGAGAGTAATTTAATGTGTGAAAGGACTTGGGTTCGAGTCTTATGTATGTCAATTGTGTGTTATTTAATTTATTATTATTTCTAATAATATGCTTGAGCAGGTTGAGGGACAATATAATCATAGGATTATATGAATTATAGGCTGGGAAAAACAGCTCATAATGGACTTTGAATGACAATTACATTAATTTTAATATCTCGAATTCTAGAATTTTCCAAAAATCTAGAATTCGAGATATTTGGCAACCAGGAACAATGCACACTCATTCCTGATGCGCACGTACAATTTTGCTTGTTTTTTGGGTTCCAAATGAGGAACCGCCTGGCTGCACGAGCCTGACCGCTAGGCGACACATGTGCACCAACCTAACTTCTGGGTTTTTGATGAACTGACTGGCGTTGATGAACACCTGCTAGGCGACATGAGTCAATTTGACTCGATTTTTGGTGTTTTGGGGTTCTGGGTTGATTCTGTTCGGGGAAAAAGATAGTATTAACTATTTAGAAATGATTGGAAGCCAAAATTCGCTGAATTATATGTAATTGAGGGTTCGATTGAGTGAAAATGGTATGAACATGTATTTTAGGGCTGATGATTTGGGGATATTCAAATTTGGACTATGTTAAGTGGTAATGTAAGGAGAATTACATATATTGATGGTTTTTATGAAGGAACCTAGAATCTAAACACGTGAATGTAGCATATTGGATCGTAAATTGATTGAAAATAAAATAGTAGGGGTTGGATAAGGTTCGTAGGTGCTGAGAGGAGTTCTGGGTCCCTGGAATAACAGAAACTGCTTGGCGGCACTCATTTTGCCGCCAGGCACTATATTAGGGTCACGGGCTCTGTGGGTTTGTTGTACTATGGTGGTTGGGAAGCTCATCAGGATCACGTGAGCTACAAATTTTAAGAACTAGAAATATTACTGGGATGGGCCTAAGTTAGAACTTAGGGTAAACGTTACCAAGCTTTAATTATGAAGTATTGGGATATGGATGACTTAATGTAATGGAAAATTCTATTTTTGGAGGAATTGTAAGATAATATGGTTAAATCATTGTAATGGAATAATGGTATGAGGGGTAAGGGTTCATAAATGCCTATAGGGGAGATTAGATGGATAAACTTGAATCTTAATCCATGGAATAGATCAAAGTCGTGAGATGAATTAGACTATATTAATATTGGGATATTACCAGTAGGATTCTTAATTAATTGTGAGGTTGAATTCATAGTAGTGATGTAAAGCATAAGAGTAACTTAAGGCTATGTGTGACTAAAGATTTTAAGGATATGACTTTGAATGAGAAATTTTGAGTGTAGTAATTATGGTGGTGGTGGAGTATTGTAGGTGCTTTTATTGAGCCAAGACATAAAGACTGGATTGGTTGAGTGAATATGTGAGTAAGGGAGTGAAATTCAGTCCCTGAAATCAAACCAGAACCAGTACTACGCGAGTACTAGAGTGGCACTCGGCAGCAGTAAGTGACCCGCCAAGTGGAAGTTACCAAACAAGAGAGAACTAGAACGTGAGGTGCCTAGCGGCAAGTGGTTTTTCGCTAGGCGACACTTGCAAGAACAATGGCAACAAAGGCGCTTGGCGCTTGGCGGTACGCGTCCCCTACCAGGCGGTCTGGAAGCTTGAAGCGTCTAGCGCCTAGTGTGTTACGCAGGCGATACCGGGAAGCAAATGTGTTTGATTGCTTTGAGGTGTATGGTCCATAAGGCTTCTAGGATATCATAAAGGTCGACTTACTGATGTTCCTTGTGTTGTGGCTCAGAACGTATCCCTTGAGTTGTGGCTCGGGATAGGGGTTAAGCATGTGGTATTCCTTGAGTTGTGGCTCGGAATAACATCTCTTGAGTTGTGGCTCGAGATGGCGGATGAACCAGAGGAACTCTTGAGTTGTGGCTTGAGTTAGCGAGTGTTGCCGGTGTGAGTGTGCACGTAACGACGTGTACGGATGGGTCCAATTAGATTGCCTTCCTCAGTATTTAACTGACGAGTTTGGCAGTCTTGGGACGTTACAAATGTTATTAGTATTGGGAACTCCACTTGGCGTTACGGTGTATTATCCATAGCATGGTTTCCCGCACGTGCTCTATTAGTTGTGGTTGATAGGTGTGGCAGCAAGACATCTTGAGTTATTCACTAGAAGACGTAGAACACGGATAACATGGTGGTGGCCATGTGGTGTGAAATCAAAGGATGGAAATTCCTTTGGTGTACTTATATGATTTATCTGATGAATTATATGGTTTGTATATATGTTTGTTTAACTATTAGCTCACCCTATATGCTTGTGTTTGGCGATGATCGTATACTCAGTACACATAAGCAAGGGATGTTGCAGGTGGATCTGGTGAGGCATAGATCCGGAGTAGGGCTAGTCTGGGATAAAGAGTTTCATCAGAGCTTTTATATTTTTTATGATTTTAAATAAATTGTAATCTTTTATATTACTCAACTTTTGATAATTATAATAATGTTTATAATTATGGATTTTGAATTATTGTTGACGTAATAAAAGTTTAAATTTCCCGCATTTTTGGGAAATGATATTCCAATTAATGAGGTTTAATTATTATTTCTTTATTTTATTAATTTAAATTTGTAATATCCGGACGAGATGTTACAATGATTGATCGAGGTCGTTTCCGAACAAATAAATTTTTTAAATGTAGTACTCAAGAGGGATCTTCCCAAGGTCGTCTTCTAGTGACCAATGCCTTCAATCAAAGGTTCCAAACACAACACAGTTGGGGTGGGGGGTTGGCAAATTCAATTCAAAATTAAACTAGAACATATTCAAGGGACGAACAAATTACTAATTCCCTGATTCAAATGCAGCTTATCCCAGGTTACAAAACATATTAGCTTATTACGATTTACTTCCAATCCAGTTGAAATAATGAACTAAGTGAAGATTAAACAAGTTCATCACATGATTTAGCAAGGTATGCATTAATTAATCTCAACAACCAACAAACCAAAACCATTAAGCATGAGTTCAATGAAATGTAGGTAAAAACTAGATATTAAGCATGCCTCGACGAAAATCATTCAAGTACATAGATTAAATAACAAAGAACAAGCAGAAATAACAAAATTAGTGAACAGAACCTCAAAGCTCGCATTATCCTCAGGAACTCAAAATAGAAAGTTTGGATACTAATTGAGTTCTTACAAGACAATGGAAAATAAAAATACATCATGAAAATGAGATAAGGAGAAAGAAAAAAAAATGAACCACAAGAGCTCCAAATGTCCACTGGAAGAGAGAACAAAAAGGGTGTTGTCTAAGGTGCACAAAAAATGTAAAATAGAGAATGAGAAGAGGAGAGAGTGGTATGGCTCAAAAAATGAAAACTAAATGGAATGAGAGGCCATGGTCATATCAGACTTCTATCCTAAATACCTAATGGGCCCAAGTCTAGTCCACAAAAAGAAAAAAAAAAAGAAAACCCTAAACTAATCCAACAAGGCATAGGACATGGCAAAGCTAATGATATGGCACAAAAGATGTGGCAAAGCTTTCCAACCTAGGAAATGTGTCCAAGCCCAAAATTTCTCCACAATAATCCTAAAAATAATTAATAAATGAAAATTAGGCCAAGTAAATCCAAATTAATTAAAATCCAAATTACTGACTCAATGAAGCCCAATAAATGAAAATGCACTAACAATAGATAATTAAACACTAAACATTCATCAGAATGGGTACAGAAAGGTAAGAAAATAGGGGAAAATAATGGCTCATCAATGACACATCATCATCTTCATCCTCCGTCTTCTTAGTTACTATGATTATTGGTGTAATTATTGTTTATCTATGTCTTTTATCTCTAAATCAAGTAAAAGTAAGGATTTTACATATTGATCAAAGGAATCAATTTTAATTGAGAATATACTATGATTAAAGTTAGGAGACTTCATGTTATTCAATGAGTTTTTGCCAATAATTGAGAATGTACTTTGACTAAAGGTAAAAACTTTAACAAGATTTAATCACAAATCTACTTTGATTAATTAGCTTTTACTGTAAGGAGGCAAAAGAATAAGCATGATTAGGCATGGTAGAATTTAATGTAGTTTGGCTGAACTTAGTATAAATAATCTAAAAGGTTATTGCTTTTAATTGAGAATGTACCTGTTAAAGGTGAGAATGACAACAACTTAATTAATAATTTACTTTAATTAATTTGAAATAAATAATAATGATCAATTAAACAATAATTTGTATATAACCAATGATGAATATATTTTGTAAAAGGTAATGAAGTCAATTTGTTTTACTATCATTGTTTTAAAGCCTTTAATTAATTTGGTGTTCCTTTACCATTATTAAATTTGCCTTTATACTTTTGCATACCAAAATCTCATATTTTCCTTATAATTGTATTAGGCACATGCATATTAACATATATATCTTAATGTAAAATCAACTTTTCTAAATGGGTCGACCATTGGAAGAAAAAGTGTATGTTATGCAACCACCAAGATTTGAAGTGGTAGGGAAAGAACAAGTATATAGACTAAAAAGGCTTTATATGGCTTAAACAATACTATTGGGCTTGGAAAAACTCATTGATGCTTTCTTGTCCAAGCAAGGCTTTGTGAAATGTACAGTTGAATTCGATGAATGCGTAAAAGAAACTCAACATAATAATATGTCGATTGTATGTCTCTATGTAGATGATTCAAATTTAATAGGAAATATGCAAATTGAGATTGAATAGTTCAAAACAAGATGAAATCAGAATTGAAGATGATTGACTTATGAACTCTTAACTATTCTCTTGGTCTAGAATTCATACATATCCTCAAAGGAATTGTTCTACATCATAAAAACGTATGCGTGTGAAATTGTGAAGAAGTTTAATATGGTGAATTGCAATGCAACCTATAACAATTATTCAAATTGAAAGTTGAATGAAAAACTAGATGAAAAAGCAATGGATGCAACTTTGTTCAAACAAAATTGTAGCATCTCTCATGTATTTTTGTAACAGCAGGCTTCAATTATCTGTGGAGTCAAATTAATTATCAAATTTATGATTGATCCCAAAGTTCCCATATGACTAACTACAACTAAGCATATCTTGATGAAGTGAATCGCATCATGGCCCAAATAAAGGAGGACTAACGCACCACTTTGCTGCAATTTCTTAGTAATTAGTTTGTTTAAATAATGGCCCAATCATTTGTAAAATTGACTGACCAAATTATATTTTGGGTCAATCAATTAATGGGCTATAGTTTGGTTTTATTTCAAGTTGTAATAATGGCCCAATTGGTAACTTAGTCATTAGCCTTTGGGAGACAAAAAGGAAGCATAATTGAATGCTTTTGGGGTAACTTTTGGGTTGCCACAATTTTAGTTACAATCAACCATTAAGTACTGGGATCATTGATAGCTTAAGTGAGATGTAATTGCAATTTATGGGTCTTTTGTAATTCTAATGGTTAAAGCTTCTATATAAGCTAAACCATTTTTATCAATGAAACAAGTTGAGTTTTATTCAAAACTATTAGAGTTTACCTCTTTTATTTTTTTGAGAGTGATTCTCCTATGTTCTTGAGTGATTTAGGAACCCCCTAAGTTTTATCAAAGGTCCTTCATTCCTTTGTGTATTTAAACTCTTAGGCTTATTTTCCATCTTCTTATCTATTTCCGTTTTCTTGTTTTAAACGATTTCTCAAATTTCTTGCTTATTATCATTCCAACGTAGATAGATCTATAGAACAAATCTATCCATCTAGATTCACATCATTTTGGTCTGAAAGCTTCGACTTTGGGTTTGCAATACCAATATAAGTTTACTATACAAGGTGTTGAATCGAAGGCCATCAATGTTTAGTTGCAGATGATTATAGAAGCAACAACAATGTTATGAGCCAAAGATTGGTGGAGAAACTTCACTTACCAACAAGCTTTCATTTAAATCAAGCATAGATCAAATTCACTACAGGGCAATGTGTGAAAGAAGTATCATGTCATATCACTACCATGGACTCTTGTCATCTTCTTTTGGGATGGTCATGGCTTTGTTTTAAAACACTTCATCTTGATGAACGCTCGCTTTATTTAAGTCATGGGGGGACATAAGTCAATAAGGATCAACATAGGCTAAAGGAGAGAATAGAAAAAAGAAGAAGAGAAAATGAAGAAAAAGAAAAAGAACTAGAGAAAAAGGGCACGAAAAATTTATTTGTCAATGATTTTTCTTCTATTGTTTGTGATGTGGTTTTACAAGAACAAAAGGATGGGCATGAATATGAAATACGCCAACTTCTATGTTTGAAGAAAAATCTTGTTCGTGCTTTATTATGCATCTAGTCTGTTGATGAAAAAAAGTCTTGAGGATAATAAAACGAATGAAGTTATTTGTTATTGCATATGAAGATGATGGGGTGTTAGCAAGAGGGGTGTTCCACGGATTGCAACCATTGGAAAGGAACAAAAACAAAATTTATTCAAGTTCAATTTGATCTTGGAGGACGGGAAATAGTTCAAGTTGTGGGGAAATAAAGTTCATTACAAGGACACAATAAAATTTTATTAAAACTAATAGAAAAATAAAGCCTTAAGATTTGGAACGAATCTTCTCGAAGAATGAGAGTATGATGTGAATCACATCATGGCCCAAATGAAGGAGGACTAACACACCACTTTATTGTAGTTTCTAAGTAATTAGTTTGTTTAAATAATGGCCAAATCATTTGTAAAATTGGCTAACCAAATTATGTTTTAGGTTAATCAATTAATTGGTTATAGTTTGGTTTTATTTCTAGTTGTAATAATGGCCTAATTGGCAACTTAGTCATCAGCCTTTAGGAGACAAAGAGGAACCGTAGCTGAATGCTTTTGTGGTGACTTTTGGATTGCCACAATTTCAGTTACAATCAGTCATTAAGCAGTGGGATCATTGATAACTTAAGCGGGATGTAATTGCAATTTATAGGTCTTTTGTAATTTTGATGGTTAAAGCTTATATATAAGTTGAACCATTTTTATCAATGAAACAAGTATATACTTGAATACTTTGTATAATTTAGTGTAATTAGAAAATCTCTTGTTTTTGAATCTCTTAAGTCTTTTGTGGCTTTGTGTGTATATGTTTTCTATAAGACCTGAGAAATTTAAATAATTAAATAAATAATTGTTTAATAAATGCGGTTAGTGGGAACCTTTATGACATTTAATGTTAGGGTTTATGATGTGGAATGGTACTAACTCAAGTGGTTAAGAGTACTTAGTTATGTGAAGAGGACTTAGGTTTGAGTCCTTTGTATGTTATTTGAATAGTTTATTAATTTTAATGGTATGCTTAATCATGATGAGTGATTACAAATTCCTAGATGTATAGGAATTATCATGAAACATGAATTGGTTGAATGGTTGTGCATTGACTTGGCAATGGTGTGGTTGTATGTTCGAACCTTGGCTTATGCAAAATAAAATTCAGTTTTGCTAAAATTATTTTTGGCATGGATGGGAAGAAACAGAAAACCGTAGTCGTATAAGGTATTTGGAAGCCATTGGACGTGCAAAAAGTAGAAGGTGCCAAGGAGTGGGATTTAGCTATCATCAAGGATCATAAGCTTTGCAAATTGGAAGTGAGGAAACCAAGTTAGAAGAGCTGTTGTATATGTCTATATGAAATTGTATGATTTTACGTTGTATGATGTATGATTGGGTGCAGAACATTCTGGAATTTTTCCAGAATTGTATGCACCACCTGGCGGCGCATGAACTGCTGTCAGATGACTCATGTTAAAACAACCTAGTTTATGGGTTTCTATTAAGAACCGCCTAACAGTGAAGAGTTGCCACTAGGCGATACATGTGGTGTTTTGTTCACGAAAAATGTTGATTTTCGTATTTTCACGGAGCAGGTATTGTCGGGCGCTGGTTTCGTACCGCCAGGCGCCAGGCTCTTGATTTCTGGGCGCTAGGCGCCACCATTTTTCTAGTTTGTGTAGTTTTCGTAAAACTGCATTTCCCGATTCGTTAACCGTTTGATTTAGGTGAAATTTTGACAAGTAGTCAATAACATATAGTTCTTCACTTCAAATGGTGGAGATTTGATTTGGATGTCAGTAGCTAGAGATATATGTTACTCATGATTTCTAGCTTGGAAGTCTTTAATATGCATGAATAAACTCTTGTTAATTTCGAGTAGCTACTATGTGGCATGAGTTGGAAGCATGATTGGGTTATGTTGTAAGTCTCTATGAATTTGAATATTCTTTTGGTTTAGTCACATGTTGAGAATTGGTTTATTGGTGAATGCATGTGTATCAATATAAATTTAAATTGTTGCATAAGAGGTGTGAAGTGTTATATTAATTTGCATTGGTGCATAGAATCATGTACTTAAGTTGTTAGACGATTGTTGCTTTTTATTTGATTTGAGCATGTGTTATTCATAAGTCGAAATTGAATGCTAAAATGGATTTAAATGATGGAGTATATATATATATATATATATATAGGGATTGATGCATGTGAACCGATTGGGTATATGACTAGTGTCAACACCCAATTTCGTCCGGGTGAATAAATTTATTTTCGAAAAAAATAAAAAAGGATTTTTTAGTTAATGGAAAATAAAAAAAATGTGAAACAAAATTTTCTTCAAAAAGATTTTCAAACATCAACTTTAGAAAAAAAAAACGAAAAAAGAGAAAAAAAAGAAGAAAAAAACAGGAGGAAGAACCCAATTTGTTATTAATTTTCATGAGCCCAATAACTCAAATATTTTCTACCTTTGTTACTGATAGAGAAATTAATTATATAATAATAATTAGAAGCAATATCTCTTCAAATGGTAAGAATCAATATTATTAATTGGGATTAATTTTGTGCTCTGATTTGTTATTGATGGTGATTGATTTTGTGCTCTGATTTGCTGCGATTTGATACTCATAATTTGCTACTATCAAGACCAATTCCTTCCTTATATTGTTGTTACAATTAAGGTTGAAATTGCATTGACATTGCAAGTTGTGAATGTAAATACGCACTCTGTCATAACCAGAGAAAAAATTCTCTACACTACTCTAATTCTTTCCCATCACCACTCCCATATACACACCTCTTTTTAATCTCTCTAAAAAAAACATATTAAAGGAGGTAGAAAAAAGAAAAAAAAAACATTTTCCACACTTTCTCTTTCTCTCATTACCACCCACATAGACAGACACCTTTCATCTTTATCTCTCTAGAAAAAAACAAAAATATTAGAAAAGGAGGCAAAGAATAAGAAAAAGAGAAAAGGTGAGGAGATATTGAACATTTTTAAGGTACGTAACTGCTAGTTCATTTTTTTTCTTTTGATTTATTTTTATCAATTTTATTATTATTCTTTTTAAATCATTAATTTTTTTCCCATTTTTTTTGTGTCTGTTCGACCGCTCGCATTGCATGACACCTATTTTATACTTTCGTTCCTTTTTTTTTCTAAAAAATATATATCAATCTAAGAATAAAATATAATTTTCTTTGTTTACTCTTTTATATCTATTTGGTTGCTCACGTCGCACTGACATCCACAACTACTCTAAAATAACTTTAAAAAAATATTAAAAATTTATAAATGATTAAAAAATAAAAAATTAAAAGATTAGAAAAAAAAATATTTGAAGTGTCTATCCGGCCGCTCGCGTCGCATGACACCAATTTTAAAATAATACTAAAATTTAAATAAAACGATTTTCAAAATTATAAAACAAATTAAATCATTTTCAAATAATTTTCCAAATAGATTTTTTAAAAAGAACTACGTAACCCCGATTCTCCATTCACATGGAGATACGTAGGAGCGAGGATTAATCCTCGTCGGGCCCAAAAAATCAAAAAAATAGTTTTGTTTTTTGTACATTCTTTTATTACTAATTTTGGAAAAACTTAAATATTTTGAAAAACCACAAAACTTTTGCACATTTAATTAAATGTACCGTCTTAGGACGGACGTTGTGGGGTGCTAATACCTTCCCCACGCGTAACCGACTCCCGGACCCAAATTCTGGTTTTTCGCAGACCTTGCTTTTTTTATGGTTTTCCATAGTTTCCTATAATAACTATGGTGGCGACTCCAA
>Ga0214543_1008845_pt1 | contig 16161 bp, 16 predicted proteins | sample CNSS2metaG_FD_160094 | JGI IMG/M metagenome (GOLD analysis project Ga0214543, IMG submission 160094) | Root nodule microbial communities from cowpea collected in UCLA plant growth center, Los Angeles, California, USA - CNSS2 | ecosystem: Host-associated > Plants > Roots > Nodule | place: USA... | reverse complement strand
AGCCTTTACTCTAACCAATTCAGCTACATAATCATGTAAGCGACTGTACTGTTTTTGTCCATCCCCAACCAAACAGTCCATTGCTATTTGCTTAGCTTTTCCAGCCCTCCAAGGGGTTATACCCACATTGTATGTCTTCTTCATCTCCTCAATAATTTGACTCACTGTCATTACACCCACATTCATAAATCTGTCTATTAAGACTTGTGTTATCTAATCACAGTTAGCATTTTTGTTCCCAAATACCCTGCCACATCTATGACGCCCAACCAAGATCTGAAAAGTTTCCCTACCACCAACCTTGCTAGCCATCATTAAGAAACCACATTTTTTTTACATACAGCCCTGACTCTCTTCTGATCATTTTTTACAAATTGAACCTCTTTACCATTTAAAACACTATGCTCCATTAATGCTTGCTTGAAATCTTTCAAAGACAAAAATTCCATTCCTAATTTGAACTTGAAGTCCTTTGTCATATCTTCAGCCCTATATCTGGAAAATTTTGGCCCATCACGACGAACACCATCTTCATTATCAACATCTGAATCCAACTCATCAGTATCATATTCATCACTCATGTCATGTTGTCCAACTTCCTCATTAGTCACAAATGAACCAGGTCCCACATCTTTTTTACTCCTCACAGTGCTTGGATTTCGTTTCATTGCCCTCCACCTATCCAAAACAGGCCCAAGTTTTCTAACCTCAGACTCAGTGTGCATCCCAAAACCATTATCATCATCTGCCACCCTTTCTTCTTCACTCTCATCTAGTTTATCTGCAGCAAAACCTTCATCCTTATCAGACACATCCTCAACTACCACATCCTCATCGCCCCTCACTTGTGCTGCCTCAACCTCTTGTTCTGCCTCAACCCTCTCTTCTGGCTCAACCCTCTGTTCTGGCTCACCATCTTCTGCCTCAACTCCTGTGTCTGTCTCACCAACCGGACCACCATCAACTCCTATTTCTGTCTCACACCTCTATGCCTCAACCCCTTGTTCAACCTCAACCTCTTGTTCTACCTGAACCTCTTGATCACCCTCTACTCCTGTGTCTGTCTCACCAACCGGACCACCATTAACTCCTATTTCTGTCTCACACCTCTGTGCCTCAACCCCAACTTCTTCCTGACCGACTTCTTCATCCATTCCAGGACCAGTAATAAAATGAACTACCTCAGGCTGACAAGGAATGTGCTGGACATATATATCTACTTCTTCATTCCTATCCTCCGCATACTTAGCCAACGCCAATGCCTCCTTATTGTCACTCAACAATCTTAGGTTGTTCAACAACGTTTCCTTCGAGCCCTTCCACCAAAGTCTAACATCTCCAGTGTATTTGAACTCCTTCACGATGCCTAATGCTTCAAAGAATGACCAGAAATCTGGATTGATACCCGATACCACATGGATTTCACCCCCCACATACTTCAATCCCCTATTCCGTTCAAACCTACCAATGTGATGGAACGCAACCGCGAACCCCATTTCCAGCCCTACATTTGAAATCGCATCACAAACCAACCCAATCCAACATTCAACCACATAAACGGTGAAGAGAAAAGTGAACATTCAACCAAAGAAATTCAAAATGCATAAACGACTAACCTCACTTCTTCCCACGAAATGCGAGCAGTTACCACCACCTTCTTCGTCGTTTAAAGCTTGCTTCGTCGTGCCTAGGGACTGTCTTCTTCGTCGTGCCTAGGGTTCTTCCAAATCTCCTCAGCTGAGATTTTTTACAAATGAATACAGCTTAATCACTTTCTAACATAACCCACATTCAGCAGCTAAGTTGTTTTAGTGAAGTTAATGACATTTTAATGCTAACAAAAACCTCAGCTAAGTTCTTTTAATCACATTAATGACATGTGCCTTATTAATGAGTAACTAAAATGTGCAAAAAAATTCCTCTCAGCTGAAAACGGGATCCTTACGTGGCCATCCGTTAGACACGTGTGAATTAAAATTAATGGAGTTTAAAATTGGGGACCAATTCCATTAGATTTAAAACGTGGAGGACTGAATATGACCAAACGTTACGTAGGGGACTAAAACCAAAAGTTACCCATACTTGAGGGATGAAAAACATAATTAACCCTAAAAAGTTTTATCCCCTTTTCATGAGGCCAAGACTAAACTGAAATTCCTATGTCCCTATGAGTTTTGATTTAATCACTTTTTAAAACAAGATAATCTAATTATTTATATGTTATTACTTGACGCTGGTTATTATAAAATAATTGCTTATTATTTAATACAATATTAGATTACTAATTTTTTGAATATGATAAAACTATTAATATCTTCTAAAACACTTAAATAAAATAGATAGTTACGTTATTAGTTATGGAACTAATGAAAACTAATTAATAAATATTATTTTGAATTCTAAAAATATATATATATATATATATATATATATATATATATATATATATATATATATATATATATATATATATATATATATATTAATGGATTAAAACCTTAAATGATAATAAAATATGTTATATTTTTATGATCGTTTTTAATTATTAAAATATGATAAAATTATATATAATAAGATTAATTTTTGTGAATGTTTTTAGTTAATAATCTTTTCTTTTCTTTTCTTTAAAGAAATACAGTATTTAAATTTTTGTTGTCACAAACAATTTTTTACATTTGTTGTTTATTTGTTGTTTAGGTGACTTTTTTAATTGTTCAGAAATATCATTAATAACGGTTTTAACTATTAAAATATATAATTTAAACCTTCGCAAATATAATATTTTTTACGGTGAGAAAAGAATAAAAAATAGAGATAAATGACTTCGATATATTTTTAATTAATTAATTATGAAGGCGATTTGCTTATAGGACATAAAAAAAGTTCTCTACTAATTATATACGAACAAAAAGATATTTTAAAAGTAAAAACTAAACTGTATTGCAGAAAAACACAAAGAAATAGTGTTATAGAAATACAGAAAGATATTAGTGCTTCAACGCTAGAGGAAAGTTTTTTTGTATTATTAATAGTAATTAACTCGATAAAATGGATGATAATTCTTTTTCAAGATTTAGTGTGATCAATTTCCTACATTCTTCGGCCACTAAACCTCTTTTATGTGTATTCTTCTTTGCAGGACCAGCAAACACTTGATTTTCAATCTTAACTAGGATGTTATTTATGTTTCGATATTAATCTAATGTAAAAATTATTAATTTCATTCACCAATTTACCTACGCACTCAATGAATTCATGAGATTGTTTTCTTATAAGGATCTCCTTGAATTTTTTTGGTGAAGATGAAGATGGAATGTAACAACAAATGGATGAAGTGAAAAACAACGATGATCAAATTCAAAAGATGGATATGATAATTGGTGAAAATGCGGTAGAACGATAAAAGATTAAATTAGCTTGCAGAATATAAATTATCAATGAAAGCAAAGAAACTTATAGTAGAAATCAATGAAAGCGATGACTCAACTTGCAACGATCAACATTGGTTTAGCAATTTTCTGTTCGTGACGTTTCAGAGTGTATGATTTGTTCTACAATTTGTCACCTTTTGTAAAATAAAAAAATAATCATATTTATATTTTCTAACCCTTTCCTTGGATAATTATAAGACTTGAATTTAAATTTGAATAAATTACAAGTAACTATCTAAAACTACCCTTAGCGGTTTTAGAGTCGACATAGATAAGGATGTTTGGCAAAGGGAATACTAATTGACTTTCTAAAGAGTTACATGTCTATCATATAACATCCATCTCATAGGAAATATTTGGTAAAATTGCATTCGTTGACACCATCTCTGTTAAATATAATCCTCTCTAGTTTACAACCATTGAGGCCTAGGAGGCATGCGATGACGCTTCGATGGAATTTCAAGGGATATTGGCCTTCATTCACACCATCCTTGTAGATTTTATATGAACCCTTATTTCTTGATGGACCGTTCTAAAATCTGACAATCGATTATTCGTTTGCAATTTAACTTATTTACCTTATTAACCTTTAAACACTATCAACTATCGATCTCTTAAATAATTTCTTCCCACTTCTCGATGACCTCAACAGTAATATAATAGGTTGAGATAAATTGTAATGAAGCTCTTTATTCTATATTTTTTATCAACAAATAATAAATATTTTTATAATAGAACATTTGAAGTGTTTTAATATGATTGCATAATAATATGTACACAGAGTTTGTCTGATCCTCCAACCTAGACCCATAATTATGTCCTCAAAAGAGCTAACAAGATAATACTTCTTATTTATGATATTCAGTGTGTTAAGATATTTAAACAATAAGACTAATACCAAAACCTTACCCTATAAAGTCTTTCAAAAATACAACATTATTCAACTTTAATTTTTCTTGCATTGATCATATCTTGTAATTAACTCTCCCAATATTTTTTTTATTAACAAAAAATGAAATAATATAATAGTAGAGCCCTAGCTCTCCTACTATGAAAGTTCTTCCTACTTAAATACTCCATGTTTGACCAATCTCAAACGTGACATCCAAGTACATTGTTTCTTTATTTGCATCTTCACTAACTTAAATATCCTAACGAATTTGGTGCTTGGTATTGATACCTAAATCAAGTTCTTTATTTTGCAATACATTTTAGCTTCCCCAACGTTATCCAAAATTCTCACATACTATCCAACAATATTTGTAGGAATTTACTAAAGTGACTTTCATTTTTATTATATTCCATACATGATTGTTTTTAGGGCATCGAAATTGAAAGGCCAAAAGACAAAGATATCGAGAAAAATTCATGAAAGTGATGATTATGCATGGAATCAAAATAAAAGTCAATAAAGGAAGGGAAATGAGGAATGATAAAAAAAATTCAAGAAATGCATCCAGAAAGTTGTTTGTTGGACAGAATCGAGAAGATGGACAACACATCGAAAGAGAAGTTAGCATATGATAACTAATGCAAAATATGGAGTTAGTAGGCATAACTGACACAACGTGAGCAATTTTGAAGAAATTATAAAAATTTATGTAATTTTCATTTACTTTACAAAAAGGATGAAAATATAAATAGGTTGTTAATGTACAAAAAAAAGGTGACAAATTGTGGTTACAAACACTTTGAGAACGTCACAAACAGAAAAATTGGCAAATCTAGTGATGATGTTTTCAATTTGGGTTACTACTTTCATAAATTTCATTTACCAGTTCTTATTTTATTCTTGGTAATTTAGTTTCTTGCAATTTACATTCGTACACTTTACATTTCCAATTTGTTAAGCAATTCCACTGGAATCCATCTTCTTCATTCTTCTTCGTCGCCATTCCATCTTTATATAAAAACCCAAAAGACAAAAAGTATGATTATTATAAAGTAATGTATGAATTCTTGATTGAAATACACATTAAAAAATAACCTAAGGAGTTGATCATATTTGTGAAATTAATCCACAACATAAATGGTTTGCATATAAGTTTTATCTGAAAAGTGAAATTTTTAATCAACACATCACACACTCTAATTTAGATTGAAAGACAATTGTTTGTTAGTCTAATTAATCAAGAATTCATGTTGAGTTGATTTGGTTCCTTGAAAAATAGATTAAACAATCTAAATTGATTTTGCCCCTAGGGTTAGTCTTCCGAATAGACTTGCCTATAGGACAAATCCAATTGAAACAAAGGAGATAGAGTCTCAAGTGAATGATCTTCTAGAAAAAGGTTGGGTACAAAAAGAGTTTAAGTCCTTGTGTTGTCCCTATATTGTTGGGGCCCAAGAAAGATGGTAAAATGGCGCATGTGCTATGATTGTAGGGTTATCAACATCACTATTAGTATAGACATCCCATCTCAAGACTTGATGTCATGATGGATGAATTACATGGAGCATTTATTTTCTCCAAAATTGATCTCAAAAGTGGCTACCATCAAATTCATATCCAAAAGGGTGATGAATGGAAAACCGCTTTTAAGACCAAGGTTGGCCTTTGTGAATGGTTAGTGATGCCCTTTGGCCTAACCAATGCTACAAGTATATTCATGCGCTTAATGAATCATGTCTTGAGGGATTGTATAGGGAAGTTTGTTGTAGTTAATTTTCATGATATCTTAATGTTTAGTAGGAGTCTTAGTGGTCATGTAGGTCATCTTGTGGATATTCTTTCAATTCTTATGGTAAATCAACTTTCTGCAAACATAGATAAGTGTACTTTTTGTATGGATAATGTAGTTTTATTAGGTTTTGTAGTCAACAAAAGTGGGGTTCATGTTGACCCTAAGAAAATCAAGGCCATCCAAGAATGGCCTATTACTAAAAATGTTAGGGACATATGTAGTTTTCATGGTCTAGCAAGCTTCTATAGAAGGTTCATACCCAACTTTTTCACTCTTGCTTCACTTTTGAATGAGCTTGTAAAGAAAGATGTTCCTTTTGTTTGGGGTGAAAGGCAACAAAAAACTTTTGATGACATTCTTGCTCTTCCAAATTTTTAAAAAACCTTTGAGCTTGAATGTGATGCTTTGGGTATTGGCATTGGTGCGGTTTTGTTACAACAGGGTCATCTCATTGCATACTTTAGCGAAAAATTGAATGGGCCATCGCATAATTATCCCACATATGACAAAGAGCTTTATGCACTTGTGGGGGCACTTCATACTTAGGAGCATTACATTGTTTCAAAAGAATTCATCATTCATAGTGATCATGAATCTCTCAAGTTTTTGAAGAGCCAACACAAACTCAACAAAATGCATGCTATGGATGGAATTCCTAGAACATTCAATGTTGTGGCCAATGCACTTTAAAGAAGATACAATCTTTTAGCCACTGCCAAGTTAGTAGTGAACAAACTAGATAGGGTTAAGCTAACTCGAGTTCTCTCTCAACGAACACAGAATTTTTTTTAACAAATTAGTTCTTATAAAAACTATGCGAGAGAGTTATTCAAATAAAATAATAAAATATGAGAGATAAAGATAAAATAAGATAAAAACAATAGTATAGAAAAATAGGTCAATTCCACTACTTTTTCAAAATAGGATTCATCATTGTTTAAGACTTCAAATTAATCAATGTAACTTCTCAATTAATTTGTTGGTGTCCTTACTTTTAACCAAAGTAACTTCTCCATCAAAAGCAAGAACTTTGTAGATTAATCCTAGTAAGTTTAACCAAAGTAACTTCTCAATTAAACATTACTAGTCTTAATCATGTGTATTCTTTTACCCCTTATATCTAGTAAAAAGTTAATTAATCAAAGTAACTTCTTGATTAATTCTAATATAAGTTTTTACCTATAATCAAAGTAACTTCTCAATTATTAGCAAAACTCATGCAATCATATGAAAGTTTCTAAAATTAATCAAAGTAACTTCTTAATTAAAATTTAAAAACCCTTAGACTCATACGATTGTTATGTTATGTAGATTTAACACTATGCTAACTTGTTATAATGTAAAAATCATTACTTTTACTAGATTAAGAACCAAAAGATATAGATGATAATAAATTTCAACAAGAATCAAAAGAAAAAAAAATATTCAAACATCATAATGCAATTAAGAAATTAAAGTAGAACTATAATAATCAATTATCTCCTGATGAAGGATTATCTTGTTCCTTTTTAGATTTATTGAATATGGTGTGAGTTGATTAAGAAAGCTAAGTGAAATCCCCATTGGACATTAAGATAGCAAGCTATCTAGATGTGAAGATTCCTTTCACAAAGCTCAAGAGAAGAAGATGATGGATTGATTCAAAACAAAAAGGAAATGGAAAGCACATAAACCATAGAAAACCAAGAATAATTAAAGGAAGAAGAAGACATAAAATGGAAAGGAAAGAAATGGTAAGAAATGTGAGAAGCACGCCACTACAAGGCTAGGCTAGAAGCCATGGCAACCTTGAAGATGAGTGGATGTGTGCTGTCACTTGCTATGCAAGATAAGGCTTAAAAGTATTCACTCCCAAAGGAGGAAACTCTCACAAATGGTTGAGACACAAGAGTGTTTTTACTTCAAAATGTTCAATCCTTTTACATGTCTAGGAGCACCCCTTATATAGAAGAGTATAGGGGCCTCTAAGCAAATAAAAGATACGTAAGGATGTCTCTACAAAAACCTAACCCTAGCTTCTAGAAACTAGGTCAAATAAGGTTACAAAAACGAGAGACAAAAGAGCTACCTATGGTGTGTGCAAGGCTAATTTCGTTCTAGCACAAAAGGAGACCAAAAATGTGTCTCATATGTCTCTAAAAAGTGGCCATAGTGTGCTAAAAACAAAGGAGACCAAAGGTACATAGGTACACTTGCTTTATGCCTTTTTCTTTATGCTTTCTGCCTTTGCTTTACTCTCTCCTCCACATCATTTATGCTCCCCAATCACCATGCACCACCTAGCATTGCTTTCTTACTCTTAATTAACCTACAAAGCAAATAAACATAGATTAGCATGTTGGCTTAAGTCAAGTCAACTATAGTCAACAAGTCAAACCTAGTCAAAGGTCAACAAGTCAACTAAAGTTGATTCAACTAAGTCAACTTAGGGAATCAAAAATGTTCCTGTAGAGAACAAATAAAATGAGTTGGGCATAAGCGTCACCTTACCATGTAATCGGCTATCTCCAAAGTTGGCCTCTTCCCGATCGATACATGTCGGATTGGACCGAGAAGGGGTTACCTGCAGAAAGGACTCTGAAGCTCAAGTGAATCAAAACTCTCAAAAAGGTCAAATCTGTGATTAATGAATGCGTACCTATGTCTGGTTACTGGGGTCCACGCGTATTTATAGAGCATTAATTATATCTGGTTATTCTATGGGTCGGGCCTTGGCTTGGGCTTTGGCTGTAAGTGGGCCTGGGCCCTAGCCTAGGCCCTTAGGACCTATTGAACGCTGGGGGGCTTTAATCTTACTGAGTATGTTGGAGTAGTCGGCCTAGGCCGACTACTTTCCTTGTCGGCTTAGGTCGGTTATATGCTATCTTGTGCAGGTTATTCCTCTAGATGTTTAGGTTAGATCTGATAAGACTTAGGCTAACTCGGCCTAGGCTGAATACTTGACTGTTTTGGTATGTATGTATCGTTTACTTATTTGGTCGAGTTTGGCTAGGTGTGGTACACCAGTCCCCCAGCCTTGGCCGATATGAGTTGTCGGTCAAGGGTAATATGTGTTGGTATGCTAGCGGAGCCCGCTAGGTGTGATACACCAGTCCCCCAGCCTTTCAGTGTGATGAACAGTGTTAAGGCTGAAAAGTGATAACCGTTTGAAGGTAGGTGAAGGGGTGTCAGGGGTCAAATCAGGAAGTTCTGGCATCGTCGTTTTTAAGAATCATGCATTATGTAGTGATGGTGTCTATTGATATGAGTTGCTGTTTTTGGCGGGAAGGGGTTTTCGTCGTTTGGGATCCTGGTCTATAAATAAAGATTTCAATACGAGTGAGGGGTTACTTGGTTCATTTGAGAGAATTTCGTATTCAAAGATCTTGTGTGCATTTTATTGTCCGACTAGTTCCCAATTTCAGCCGACATCTTTCCGTAAACACGAAAAAGGTATGTCTAGTAGCGATAGTGTATCGTTGTCCACATCTAGTAGTGAGAGTATGGGGTCAGAGAGGAGTAGAGATAGGCGAATAGATGAAGAGGTTACTAGTCCCGGAGGTATGACGAGTGGCATTCCCATGGAGACGGTGAGGGAAGTTCGAGAAGATCCCCCTGAAGAGTTGGCCGAGAGTGATTGGCCGGCCAAAGGCGGTTACGGGTGGGCGGCTGCCGATGTTCGTAATCAATCATCTTTGTTCTAGTGGTCTCGTTTATTGAACTGCTGGTTGAATTGTACGCCCGTCATCTCGAAGGGGGTAAGTTGTGATATTGTTTCCCTAGAGAGGGTTAACACTATTGACCGTGTGTGTCACGGGCAGGAGGGGGCCGCGAAGAAGTTCTTCTATATGTACATGTGTCACTTTTTGCAGCTACATGTACGACTATCGTTTGATGATTTTACTATGGGTGTGTTGCGTGCATTGAACGTGGCACCTACACAATTGCACCCGAATAATTGGGCTTACTTGCAAGCTTTCCGCGTCTTGTGTCAATCTCTATACCTGGAGCCTTCTCCTTACGCTTTCTTGTACTTCTATGACACCAGACCCCGCCAGCCGACTACTTGGTTGTCTCTGATAAGTCGTCCTATTATCAGCAGAATGGACGCATTTTCTGAGTCTTTCAAGCATTTCAAGGATGGGTACTTCAAGGTTGTTGTGAAGGAAGAAGGCAAAGCTCATTTTTTGAACGCATATGGGAGTACAAAATTCCCTTAGTTGGATGGGTAGCCCTTCTCGGTATAAGGATATGGGGATGGATGAGTTATCGGTGGGGGATAAGGAGGTGGTGGAGATCTTAATGAAGTTTGTCAATAAGTTGCCCACTAAGGGCTTAGTTAGAGTTTATAATTTGGTGCATCCGATTATAGATATTGAAGGTATCTGTTTGTTACTTAAACTGTGTTAATGATTCTAAGTTGTTTTAATCCGAGTTGTAATATATTATTGTAGGGCACATGGCGCAATCAGGGAAGAAGAACTTGGCTCTTTTCCAATCGCTGAGGAAGGAGATGGCCGCTAAGGCCAAGGCAGCTGGGAAGACTAATGTTCCCAACCTGCAGGAGTCCGTGGTGGAAGTACATGTACACGGTGGGACGAAGAGGAAGGCTGAGTTGCCGCCTCGACACGGCAAGGGGAAAGACGTGAAGAGAGTGAGAGCGGCCTTGCTCGGGACAGGGTCGGCCAGTGGAGCAGGGTCGGCTAGTGGAGAGAAAGGACTGGAATCTGGTTTAATCGAATTGCCAGAAATATCTGTGAGGAAGGATATCGCGATCAACCTCCCAAATACCATTGTAAATTCCATTGATAGCATGGATGCGGACCATATTGTGAGGACGATGTGGAGTTTGGAAGCAAAGCCTTGATATTGAGCCGTTGTGTGGGGTCTTTATACCGGAGGGAGGTGAAGGAGGGGGTCGGGAAAAGGTGGAGGAGTTGCAGGGAAAGGTTGAATAGCTTGAGGAAGAGAAGGCTGCGTTGGAGAAGGCGAAGGAGAGTTGGGAGGTAGAGAGAAAAAGGTTGATGACGTGGAGGGTTCGCTATTTGGACTCAGAGGAAAGATTGAACAAGAAAATAGGGGAGTGGGAGGAAGATTATGAAGAATTGAAAGAGAAGTATGACGGTGTCGTGGGAGAGCTTGACAAGTTGAAGAATAGTATTATACAAGAGCATATCAACGACTTTGAGAAGGGACTACGTCAAGCGGCTTTTTTCCATCAGGATGTGGACATAACGGATTCAAGGTTCGATGTGAATAAAGACGTTGTTGACGAAAAGCTGGTCCAGGAGGACGAGGGCAGTGCGGATGAAGAGGTGGAGGAGAAGGCGACAGAGGAGGAGAAAAGAGCGGGTGATGTCGAGGAGGTGGCACCTGTCGCAGTAGAATAGGATTCTAGTTTTAATTGATTCGAGAATATTATTTGAGCCTATGTCTATAATATTTGGTACATTATGCTGCATTGGTACATTCTTGCACTTGTGTTTAAATGCGATTAAGGTTCTGTATGTTTGATATGATCGATTGTATGTTAAGGGTGTTCGACCATGGCCTCTTACTTGTAGTAAGGGCGGGGAACATAAACGAATTAAGCACAAGTTAAGGGTGTTCGACCCAGGCCGCTTACTTGTGGTAAGGGTGGGGAACTTAAACGAATTAACCACAAGTTAACGGTGTTCGATCCAGGCCGCTTACTTGTGGTAAGGGTGGGGAACTTAAACGAATTAACCACAAGTTAAAGGTGTTCGCCCAGGCCGCTTACTTGTGGTAAGGGTGGGGAACTTAAACGAATTAACCATAAGTTAAGGGTGTTCGACCCAGGCCGCTTACTTGTGGTAAGGGTGGGGAACTTAAACGAATTAACCACAAGTTAAGGGTGTTCGACCCAGGCCGCTTACTTGTGGTAAGGGTGGGGAACTTAAACGAATTAACCACAAGTTAAGGGTGTTCGACCTAGGCCGCTTACTTGTGGTAAAGGTAGGGAACTTAAACGAATTAACCACAAGTTAAGGGTGTTCGACCCAGGCCGCTTACTTGTGGTAAGGGTGGGGAACTTAAACGAATTAAGCACAAGTTAAGGGTGTTCGACCCAGGCCGCTTACTTGTGGTAAGGGTGGGGAACTTAAACGAATTAAGCACAAGTTATGGGTGTTCGACCCAGGCCGCTTACTTGTGGTAAGGGTGGGGAACTTAAACGAATATGAGAGTAAAAACGTATGAGAGTTGTATAGTTGAGAACCCTTCGTTTTATTTATTGAATATGGGGTGCCTCGTTAAAACCTCCCTGGCCAAAACCCTCCTTAGGGAAAAAACACCAGGTGAGGAAAAAGAGTACACCCAGGATTACAAGTATTCGGCTCAGTGCAGTATACATTTAACTGAAATAGAATTTGAGGTGGGACACATTCCAGGTGTTTGGTATTTCTTCCCCAGATAAGTGTTCAAGGCGATAAGCTCCTCCTCTTGCGTCTTCACGTATGCGGTATGAACCGTCCCAGTTGGCGGAGAATTTGCCATCCTTCTTTCTTGCAATGCGGGCCATTCTCCATACTAAGTCCCTGATTCCGAATGATCGTGGACATAGGTTTGCGTTATACTTTTTGGTAGCTCTTCGTTTGGCAGCTAAATTGCGTATTTGGGCTTTTTCTCTGAGTTCGGGTAAGAGGTCGAGATGAGTGGCCATGTTTTGGTGGTGGTGGGTTGGGTCGTATAGTTCTCGACGCAGGGTGGGTTCGCCAATTTCAACCGGTATCATGGCGTCTGCACCGTAAACTAGGCTGAATGGGGATTCGTTTGTTGATGATTGAGGGGTGCACCTGTAAGCCCATAGCACTTCTACTAACTCTTCGGGCCATCGGCCTTTGGCGCTGTCTAATCTCTTGCGCGGTTCCACTAGGATAACCTTGTTTGCCGCCTCTACTTGTCCATTAGTTTGTGGGTGTTCTACAGAACTTGTGATGTGTTTGATGTCCAGGCGAGTGTAGAACTTGGCTAGCTCCTTGTCTATAAATTGTCGGCCAATGTCTGTGATGATGGTATGTGGAACACCATATCTGCATATAAGATCTTTCCAAACAAACTGCTGAACTTGTTAGGCCGTGATGGTGGTTAGGGGCTTGGCTTCTATCCATTTGGTGAAGTAGTCGACGGCTACAATTAGGAATTTCACTTGTCCCTTGCCGGGTGAGAAGGGGCCAAGGATGTCTATTCCCCATTTAGCAAAAGGCCATGGGGATAGTATATGATGAAGTTGTTCTTGCTTCTGGTGGATGAGGTTGCCATGTTTTTGGCATGGTTTGCACTTTCTGACATAGTCCTGGCAGTCTGCTTCTATAGTCGGCCAGAAGTACCTGACTCTAAGGACTCTGGTGGCCATGGTACGTGCGCCGGAATGGTAGCCACAAATGCCTTCGTGTAGCTCTTTAATAATATACTGTTCTTGCTCTGCCGTGACACATTTGAGGAGAGGTTGGCCGTATCCGCGCTTGTAAAGGTCATCGCCTATCATGGTATACCTAGCGGCCTTAGCCAACCAAGTTTTTTCCGCATCCTGTGGGGGGTTGTCGACTTTTAGGTATTGGAGATAGGGGGTGGTCCAGTTATGGTTTTGGGGAGGAGCGGTGTTGTCCGTTGGGGGGTGGGTTAGGTTTTGACAAGTATGTGTTATGGAGAGTGTAGATAGTGTTTGCTGCAACAGGGATCGGTGGCGACTTTTTGATTTGGTGCTGGCCAATTTAGAGAGGATGTCGGCTCTGATGTTGTCGGTTCTTGGGATGTGTTCGATGCGGAATCGCTCAAAAGCCGATTGAATGACTATTCGGACCAGATGGTAATATTGTAGAAGGATAGGGTCTTTAATCTGGAATTCGTCATTTAGGTGCCCTATAGTGAGTTTGGAGTCGGTTTTGCATGTTAGCATCTTGACGCCTACTTCGCGGGCAAGGGAAAGGCCGACAAGGATAGCTTCGTATTCGGCCTGATTGTTTGACGTTTTGAACGCAAAGTGGAGGGATTTTTCGATGAGGATATCGTTGGGTCCTTCCAACACAATGCCAGCACCGACAGCTTTTGGGTTTGAGGAACCATCTACGTGAAGCGTCCACTGGTCCTTTGTGGGTGTGTGCTGGAGGTCGTTGAAAAAATCTAAGAGACATTGAGCTTTGATGGGGCCATGGGGCTCGTAGCGAATGTTGAATTCCGACAGCTCGACGGCCCAGGATGACATCCGTCCGGCTAGGTCTAGTTTTTGCAAAAATTATTTGATGGGGTAGTCGGTTTTGACGGTGATGCTATGGTTTTGGAAGTATGGGCGTAAGTGGCGAGCTGCGTGGACTAAAGATAAGGTCAATTTCTCCACCATTTGATATTTGGTTTCGAGATCCTGCAGCGTCCTGCTAACTAAGTAGACAGGATGCTGCGTGCCTTCCATTTCTTGGACAAGCGCGGCGCTAACGGTGTAGTCGGTGGCTGTGATGTATACGAGTAGGGGTTGTAGGTGTCCAGCTTGTGGAGGATAGGTGGTGAGGTGAGGGTGGTTTTCAGTTTTTGAAAGATTTGTTCACAATCATCAGTCCACGTGAACCGGGTGGATTTCTTTAAGAGTTGGACTATAGGTTGGGTTTGTTCGGCTAGCTTGGGTAGGAAGCAGGAAATGGCTGTGAGGCGGCCTATGAGACGTTGGACTTCCTTGATGGTAGTGGGGTTGCGCATCTCGATGATGGCCTTACATTTTTCGGGATTGGCTTCTATGCCGCGTTGGGTTAACATAAACAGAGGAATTTACCCCGGTCGACGCCGAATACACACTTGTCTGGGTTGAGGCGAAGGTTGTACTGGCGTAGTGCAGAGAAGACTGCTGATAGGTCCTCGGCATGTTGGCGGTGACTTGGAGACTTGACAACCATGTCGTCAACATATACTTCGACACATTGTCCCATTAGGTGACTGAAAACCTTGTCCATCAACCGTTGATAGGTTGCTCCAGCGTTTTTGAGACCAAAAGGCATTACCCTATAGAAGTAGTTGGCATCGTCCGTGATGAAGGCGGTTTTGTGCATGTCAGATGCGGCCATGGGAATTTGGTTGTACCCGGAATATGCATCCAAAAAACTAAGCACCTTGTTTCCTGCGGCGCCGTCAACGAGTCGATCGATGTTGGGTAAGGGGTAGGCATCGTGAGGGCAAGCCTTGTTTAGATCCGTGTAGTCTACACACATCTACCATTTGCCATTGGCTTTCTTCACCAAGACTACATTAGAAAGCTAAGGGGTGTACTGAGCTTCTTCTATGAATCCTGCGTTTAGTAACTTGTCGGCTTCGACCTTAGCTGCTAGCCAACGTTCTTCGCTAAGTTTGCGTTTTTTCTGGGATACGTAACGGGCTTCTTTATAGATGGATAGTTTGTGGGACGCCACTAGAGGGTCCACCCCAGGGAGGTCAGCGGCTGACCAGGCGAAAAGATCTGTGTTGTTGATGAGGATGGGTGTGATGATGGCACGCTCGTCAGAGTTTAAACCGGTGCCTAGGTTGATAGAGTGGCCGTTGACCAGTAAAGGATGTCAACGGAGCTGCCCTGATCAACAAGGACTTTCTTAACAGCATAGTTTTCGATTTCAATAGTGATAACCATGGGGTCATCTTGTTGATGGTCGAGGTCATGAAAGTCGTCATCTGTGAAGATGATAGGAGGCATGCGGCGTCTGTGGTGGGAATGGGTGATATGGTTGATGGATTGGATATGGCGGAGGTGTCTCTTTCTGGTAGAAGAACTGGATCCTCCACTAGCGAAGCCACCAGAGATGGTGTTGATGGTGCCGCGTAGGGGGGGTCGACAGGGGTGATGTCGGTGCGGGTCGGTTCGGGTTCTTGGTTGGTGGGTTGGGCGGGGCGTCTGTCGTGACGGGAGTCATGTGGAGGGCGTCTATGGTCGGATCGAGGGGGGTGGCGGGATCGGGAGGAAGAGGAATGGTCATCTCTATGGATGAAACGGTGAAAGTGGCTAGCACGGACCAGTTCTTCTATTTTATCCTAGAGTGCTTTGCATTCTTCTGTAGTGTGGCCATGGTTGC
>Ga0214543_1008843_pt1 | contig 16163 bp, 21 predicted proteins | sample CNSS2metaG_FD_160094 | JGI IMG/M metagenome (GOLD analysis project Ga0214543, IMG submission 160094) | Root nodule microbial communities from cowpea collected in UCLA plant growth center, Los Angeles, California, USA - CNSS2 | ecosystem: Host-associated > Plants > Roots > Nodule | place: USA... | reverse complement strand
AGCACGCCACTACAAGGTTAGGCTAGAAGCCATGGCAACCTTGAAGATGAGTGGATGTGTGCCGCCACTTGCTATGCAAGATAAGGCTTAAAAGTATTCACTCCCAAGGGAGGAAACTCTCACAAATTGTTGAGACACAAGAGTGTTTTTACTTCAAAATGTTCAACCCTTTTACATGTCTAGGAGCACCCCTTATATAGAAGAGTTTAGGGGCCTCTGAGCAAATAAAAGATACCTAAGGATGTCTCTACAAAAACCTAACCCTAGCTTCTAGAAACTAGGTCAAACAAGGTTACAAAAATGAGAGACAAAAGACCTAACTATGGTGTGTGCAAGGCTAATTTCGTTCTAGCACAAAAGGAGACAAAAAATGTGTCTCATATGTCTCCAAAAAGTGGCCAAAGTGTGCTAAAAACAAAGGAGACCAAAGGTACATAGTTACACTTGTTTTATGCCTTTTACTTTATGCTTTATGCCTTTGCTTTACTCTTTCCTCCACATCATTTATGATCCCCAATCACCATGCGCCACCTAGCATTGCTTTCTTACTCCTAATTAACCTACAAAGAAAATAAGCATAGATTAGCATGTGGGCTTAATTCAAGTCAACTATAGTCAACAAGTCAAACCTAGTCAAAGGTCAACAAGTCAAATAATGTTGAATCAACTAAGTCAACTTTGGGAATCAAAATAACAAACATTGAAAGGGATGAATGATTAGTGAACTTTCTTTCTAAACATGCATAGTCTTCTTAAGCATGTGCCTCCATCCTTGGTTGGGGTCAATCCTTCATCATGGTTGTCCCATTATCCATCAAGGATTTTATAGCCTTGGTGGAGAAGGCTAGAGTTATGCAGAAGATGAAGGTTGAGGTGTAAGCTCAACGGCCGAAGCATCAGAGGATTGGAGGACCATTTGGGTCCAATCCGAGGCATGAAGAGAGAAGGAAATCGTATGATAGACCTCACTATTAGTCTCAAGGGTCTAGGGGTTTTACTTCACAGCAGAATAGGGTACAATGCTTCCAGTGTGGGGAACCTCATCTGAGGAGTGTGTGCCCTCAAATGGAAGGTTTCAGAAGGTGCAACAACTATTGCAAGGAACCACTTTGGCAAGGATTGTCCCACTCTAGCTAGGGTAGTGACGCGTACCCCTATTCAGGCTCTAGCTCAGAACCAACAAAGGAATATAGGTAGTAGGCCTCAGGCAGTAGGTCAGGGTTATGCGATGACAAGAGCAGAGGCGGCAGGCTTAAGTAACCTTATTATGGGTTATTGTGTAATAGTTGGAAATGATTGTTGTGTGTTGTATGATTCTAGAGCGACACACTCTTTTGTGTCAGATGCTTGTGTGAAAAAGTTGGGTCTACCGGTTTGTGAGCTGCAATGTGAACTTGCGGTATCTACTCCAACATTGGGTTTGTTCAGGATGTCGTCCTTATGTGCTAGGTGTCCAGTGGAAGTAGAGGGGCGTATATACAAAGTAAATTTGATATGCCTACCTCTACAAGAGTTGGAGGTGATCTTGGGGATGGATTGGCTCTCTCTTAATCACATTCTTATAGATTGTTGAGAGTAAAAGTTGTTGTTCCCCAATTCAAAGGAGCCTGAGTTGGTATCGTCTCTAGGGGTTATGAAGGAGATGCAAGATGACTTGCAGTGCTTCATAATCTTCACGCATCTAGGGGTGGAGAAAGAAGAAGGGACGTTAGTCATACCAGTGGTGCACGAATTTGAAGATGTGTTCCCGAAAGAAGTACCAGGGTTGCCTCCAGTAGAGAAGTTGAGTTCTCTATTGACCTGGTGCTAGGAACCGGTCCAATGTCGAGGACTCCATATCATATGGCTCTAGCAGAACTGGTAGAGCTCAAGAATCAGATTGAAGAGCTATTAGAGAAATAGTTCATTCGACCCAATACTTCGCCATGGGGAGCATCTGTGTTGTCGGTGAAGAAAAAGGATGGTAGTTTACGTCTGTGTGTGGGTTACAAGTAGTTGAACAAGATGACGATCAAGAACAAGTAGCCCTTTCTGAGGATAGATGATCTGATGGATCAGTTGCATGGGGTGTCGGTGTGTTCTAAGATAGATCTGCGATCGGGATATCACCAGATTTTGGTAAAGGTAGATGATGTACAGAAGACAACCTTTAGAACCAGAAATGGACACTATGAGTACGTGGTTATGCCTTTTGGTGTGAATAATGCTCCAGCAGTATTCATGGACTACATGAACCGGACCTTCAGGCCATTCTTGGATAAGTTTGTCGTAGTCTTCATAGAAGACATACTCATTGACTCCAAGGCTCAAGAGGAATATGAAAACACCTGAGGTTGGTGCTTAGTGCTCTAAGAGAGAAGCAACTATATGCTAAGCTATTCAAGTATGAATTCTGGATGAATGAAGTGCAATTTTTGGGGCATGTGATATCTGCCTAGGGTATAGCGGTGAATCCAGCAAAGGTTGAGGCAGTGGTTAAGTGGGAGAGCCCTAAGTCAGCAATAAAGATAAGAAGTTCCGTGGGTTTAGTTGGATACTATAGGAGATTCATAGAAGGATTCTACAAGATAGTGTCGCCTCTGACACAACTTACTAGGAAGGATCAACCGTTTACTTGGACATAAAAGTGTGAAGAAAACTTTAAAAAGCTTAACCGAAGGTTGACGAGTGTTCCAATACTTGTGATCCCTGATGTTAGTAAACCCTTTGAGGTTTACTATGATGCCTCTCATTTAGGGTTGGGCTGTGTGTTGATGCAAGAGAAGAAGGCAGTGGCGTATGCTTCGAGGCAACTTAAGGTCCATGAGAGAAACTACCCCACTCATCACCTGGAGTTGGCAACTATAGTGTTTGCCTTGTAGATCTGGAGGCACTACCTCTATGGTGCCCAGTTTCGTGTATTCAGTGATCACAAGAGTCTCAAGTACTTGTTTGATAAGAAGGAGCCGAACATGAGACAAAAGAGGTGGATGGAATTCTTTAAGGATTATGATTTCAAACTACTATATCATCCGGGAAAGGCAAATGTGGTGGTAGATGCCTTGAGTAGGAAAGTAGTGCATACTGCACACCTTATGATCAAGGAGATGGAGCTACTAGAGAAATTCAGGGATATGAAGCTACATGTGGAGTTGGGAACTGAGTTCATTAAATGTAGTACTTTGACTATATATAGTGACTTCTTGAACTTAGTACAAGAAAGGCAGTTAGCATATGCTAGTTTGGCATGAATGAGAGAATTTGGATTAGATGAAGCGAAGGATTTTGCCTTGGTGATGATGGTATACTAAGGTTTCGGGGTAGGGTGTGTATACCTGACGATGCTGAGGTAAAGAGGTTAATCCTTGAGAAAGGGCAAAAGAGTCGTCTTAGTTTGCATCCTGGCATGACTAAGATGTACCAAGATCTCAAGGTGACCTTCTGGTGGCAAGGTATGAAGAGGGATGTGGCTCAGTTGTATCAGCCTGTTTGACATGTCAGAAGGCAAAGGTAGAGCATCAGAGACCCGGTGGAATTCGACAACCTTTGAACATACCAATGTGGAAATGGGATAGCATAGCTATGAACTTTGTGAACCATTTGCCACGAACCTTTAAGGGTCATGATAGAATCTGGGTTGTGGTGGACCGATTGACCAAAAGTGCTCACTTCTTGGCAATGAATCTGAGTATGCCTATGGCCAAGTTGGCCCAACTATAGATTAAGGAGATAGTGAGGTTGCATGGGGTGCCGTCAAGCATAGTTTCAGAGAGGGATCCGCAGTTCACTTCACGATTTTGGCATATGCTTCAGAGTACCTTGGGTAGCAAACTAACAATGAGTTCAACATCTCATCCCTAAATCGATGGCTAATCTGAGAGAACGATCCATTCGCTTGAGGACTTGTTGAGGACATGCGTGCTGGATCATCTGGGTGCTTGGGACGAAGTTTTGCCTTTGAGAGAGTTCACATACAACAACAATTTTCATGCAAGCATTTACATGGTGACGTATGAAGCTCTTTATGGCAGAAAGTGTAGGACCCCTTTGTGTTGGTATCAAGATGGGCAAGCAGTGCTTGTTGGGCCAAAGTTATTGGAATAGACTACAGAGAAGGTGAGAATGGTGAGGGATAGGATGCAAGCCTTTTAGAGTTGGTAGAAGGCGTATGCAGACCGCATAAGGAGACCTTTGGAATTTGTGAGTAGAGATCACGTGTTCTTAAGGGTGACCCGAACCACTGATGTGGGAAGGACTCTCCGCTCGAGGAAGCTTTCTCCTAAGTTTCTTGGTTCGTACCAGATCTCGAGGAGGATTAAAGGTACGCATTCATTAATCCCTTAATCACGAGATTTGACTTCCTGAGAATCCTTAATTGACTTGAGCGCCGGAGTCTCTTTCGCAGGTAACCCCTCCCGAGTCCAAATCGGTCCAAACCGAGACACCAGCAGATAGCATATACATGTCGAAAGAAAGCTTACTAGGGAGATTGCGGATTGAGGGAAGCTGATACTCGTGTCTGACATCTCTTATTTGTTCTTTGTAGGAACAATTGGCGCCCACCGTGGGGAAAGAAGTGATACTTTATGGATCAACCCACATTCTCTCGAAGATGGTCTCTACCCGCAGTAGAGCAGGAGTTAACAAGCAAACTGAAGCAGGTCCTGTAGCACCAGCTGGTACCACCCAGACTTGGCCGCTATCCTGGAAGGCCAAGCAAAAATGCAACAAGAGCTAGCTGATTTGAAAAAGCGCAATGTTGATGAAATGGAGGCACTCAGACAGGAAAACTCACGTATAAGGAGAAAGATTGAGGCCGATCCCACCCAAAAGGGAAAAGCCAAGGAAACATCTGAAGCTGCAAAGTCCCCAGCTTTCTAGCCTAGTGAAGAAGAAAGTGAGTACAATCCTACCCTGCACACCTTCACCACCACTCAACAGACTCCCATCATCTCTACCCATCATACATACTTCCATCCCACCCTCCCAAGACACCCTACAACACCTACCCCACTACCACCCTCCCCACCACCCACATCCCACCTCACAACTTCACCTCCACCCTCCCCACCACCCATATCCCACCTCACAACCTCACATCAACCTTTCCTACCCTCATCCACCATCCCATTCCACCTCACTTGCTACCATCCCCACAACCCAGGCGCCGCCACCCTTTTACTGATTTCATTGCCAACACCCTTCTCTCTGCCTAGTGGGAGCCTTTCACACTAGATTGTTACACAGGCGAGATCGATCTAGACGAGCACCTCAAAGTATACATCACCCATGTCGCCTTCTACACTTCTCACGATGCCATTTTCTGCAAAGTCTTTCCAACCACCCTTAAAGGCCCCGTCCTCGAATGGTTTACCACCTTGCCTCTATACTCCGTTGACTACTTCGACACCCTCTCCCACATGTTCACTACTCACTTCGCCGACAGCCGCCCACATCAAACAACAACCATATCTCTTCTCGGTGTCAGACAAGAACAAGACGAGACATTGCGGACCTTCATCGACCGCTTTTGTAAGGTCGCCCTTCGCACACCACACCTTAACCAAGAGATGATACTTTAGTGTATGACACTCACTCTCAAACTCGACCCCTTCGCCAACAACGTCTACCTACACCCACCCACCTCTATGCACGAACTAAAGCTTTGTGCCGTGGACTACATCCGCATGGAAGAGATGTAAACTTTCTACACAAAATTTTACAACGACTACACACCCTTCGCAGCCAACCTTCCTAAACCACCTTCACGGCCTGATCCTAGACCCAGGGAACCCCGACAATCTCGCTACACCAGATACGCCCCTCTTAGTGTTCCTAGATCCCGCCTTCTCGATGAAGCTCTTCAAGCCGACCTCATCCCACCACCTCACAAGACGTCCAATCCTCCCAACGCCGACATGACCAAATACTGTAGCTATCACCGTAACAATGGCCATACCACAGACGAATGCAAAGCATTCCAAGACAAGATTGAAGAATTGGTTCATGCTGGCCATTTCCGCCACTTCATTCGCAGAGACGACCACCCCTAACCTCCACGATCCGACCACCGACATCCTCCTCGCGATTCTCGCCGCGACAGACGTCCTAACCAACCCACCAGCCGTGACCCGTAACCTGCCCGCACTGATGTTGCCTTGACCGACCCCCCACTACGTGGCACCATTAACACCATCTCTGGCGGCTTCGCTAGTGGAGGATCCACCTCCTCAACTAGAAAGAAACATCTCTGCCACCTCTAGTCCATCAACCACATAACCTACTCCCACCATACACGCCGCATGCCTCCCATCACCTTCATAGACGATGACTTCCATTGTGTTAATCACCAGCAGGATGACCCCATGGTCATCATGATTGAATTGGAAAACTACGCAGTAAAGAAAGTTCTTATCGACCAAGGCAGCTCAGTTGACATCCTCTATTGGACGACATACCAGAAACTACAGCTCCCAACCACTGCCATGGTGCTCTACAATGAACCCATATATGGCTTCTCTGGGGAGAAGGTCTCCACCCGCGGCTACATCGACCTCCATACCGTCTTTCGTGATGGCACTCAAACCGAGACAATCCCTATTCGTTTCCTTATCGTAGACGCTCCTACATCATACAATGTACTTCTCGGTCGACCATCCCTCAACACACATGACAAGTGACAAAACCAAATTTCCAAAGTTAGATTTGAAGGATAAAGGTTTCGTGACTTATGGAGACAACAACAAAGGGAGAATACTTGGAAATGGAATCATAAGCAATGGATCCTCATTCAAGATAAAAAAACATGCTTCTAGTTGAAGGGTTGAACAATAACTTAATAAGTATAAGCCAACTTTGTGATAAGGGATTTAAAGTTGTTTTTGAACCTAGTCATTATCTCATCTTTGATACATGTGGTAGCATTGTGTTAATAGGAAAAAGAGTCAACAATATATACTTGCTTGATTTGCATCATGTATCATATAACATACATTGCTTGCTTACGAAAGAGGATGATACTTGGTTGTGGCATAGATGATTTTGTCACATACACATGCAACATTTAAATCGACTGAATAGAAAAAATTGGTTGAAGGTTTACCAAAACTCATGTTTGAGAAGGATAGAGTGTGTGAAGCTTGTCAAAAGGGAAATCAGATCAAGGGCTCTTTTGAATCCAAACGTCGTGTTTCAAATAAAAGACCTTTGAAGTTTCTTCACATGGATCAAATCCGAACCATGAGTCTTGGTGGAAACCTTTATGTATTAGTCATAGTAGATGATTTCTCTAGGTTTACATGGACATTGTTTTTAACAATCAAGAATGATACATTTCATGCTTTCAAAAGGCTTGCCAAGTTTTTAGAAAATGAAAAGAGTTCTAAGTTGTGTCTATTTAAAGTGACATGGTGGAGAGTTTGAAAATGCAAAGTTTGAACATTTTTGTGAAAAATGTGGCATTAAACACAACTTTTCAACTCCTAGAACTCCACAACAAAATGGAGTAGTTGAAAGAAAGAATAGATCACTTGAAGAACTTGTTAGGACCATATTAAATGAAACTTCATTACCAAAGTACTTTTGGATTGATGTAGTCAACATAGCTTGCTATGTGATAAATCGTGTGTTGATTAAGCCTATTTTAAAAAAAAAAACCTTATGGGCTTTTCAAAGGTGGAAGGATTGTTTTGACTCACCTAAAAGTATTTGGTTTTAAATTCTTGATTTTAAATAATGGCAAAGAACAACTTGGAATTGTTGATGCAAAAGTGGATGAAGGTATATTTCTTGGTTATGCTACATATAATCATGCATATAGATTATATAACAAAAGACTAATGGTTGTTGAAGAGTCCATGCATGTGACATTTGATGAAACTAACCCAAAATTACAAGATCAAGGGTCTAAGAATGCATATGATAAATATATGCTCTTGGAAAAGCAATCTGGTGTAATAAATCAATAAGCTAAAAAGGAAAAACAAATAACTAAAATAGGTGCAGACAAAAACCTGCCTAAGGAGTAGATTGAACCTAAAGGGTTATCGAAGGACAACATCATTGACGATATTAATCATGGAGCATCCACTAGACGTATACTTACTTACTTTGAATATGTCGCATTTATGTCTCAAATTGAACCTAAGAATATGAATGGTGCTTTAAGTGATAGTAATTGGGTTATTGTTATGCAAGATGGACTAAATCAATTTACAAGATATGATGTATGGTCTCAAAAGTCCTAGAAGTGATGAAATCAATGTAATTGGTACTAAGTGGGTGTTTAGAAATAAAATGGATGAAGACAATTATATAATTAGAAACAAAGCTAGGCTAGTTGCTAAAGAATATAATCAAGAAGAAGGCATCAATTTTGATGAAACATATGCACTTGTAGCTATGCTAGAAGTTGTGAGATTACTATTGGCATATGCTAGCATGTGTAACTTTAAATTGTCTCAAATGGATGTGAAAAGTGGAATCCTGAATGGTTCCTTAAATGAAAAAGTGTATGTATCACAACCTCTTGCCTTTGAAGATCACCTCTATCTTGAAACAAGCACCACGATGTAAGACGAGAGAAAACTTAAATAAAATAATAAATATTTAATTACCGATAATTATGGATTGGAGGTACATCTAAAAGAATTAGTTTGTTAAATCATAACAATGAGTAATGGTAGCTTAAGTGGTTGAGTGTGTTGGATGGTGTTGAAAGGTCTTGGGTTTGAATCATGCATATGCCAATTATGTGATGTTTAATTATTTATTTTATTTTGCATGGATGCATGGTCGTGTGATGTGATATCATATTTGTATATATGAGTGGATTTTCATGAAACATGTAATGGCTTGTTGGTTGTGCATATGTTTGGTAATTGTGTGGATGAGAGTTCGAACCTTGCAATGTTTAATTATTTATTTTATTTTACGCTTTAGTTTTCTTTTTTTGTTTTGCTACGGTAAGAGGGGCTGTAATTACATGTTTATTTTATGAGTCATGTGTTTTTTTGTGGTGTCTTGGATCCTGTGTGCCCTTTTCCTTTGAATTTCTATGTTGGATCGTGTTTTCTAGGTTTTTGCCTAGAAACAAACAGCCAGGCACACGAGACGCTGGTTGTTTTCTTCATTGTTATGAGTTTTGTGGCACATTTGGATTATTCTACAAATTTTTTTACTCTCGTTGAATGTTTATTATTATAAATCATTAGGAATGCCACTACTTGGTGATACCTTGGTAATTTGATGAATGAATAGGCATGAGGGTTAACTTTGGGTTTGGGGGAAATATTGAAAACCTGATGTTGATGTCCATGTTCGAAATTGTTGCGATGTTGTGTTGATTGAGTTTAATTGAACATGTATGAATGTTGGAAACATGATTGGATGAATTCTCATGCAATTGAATATGTTGGTCGCGTACTTAGGTTTGGGTTTCTCACAGGCGGAGAGATTTTCAGATTTTACACATGAATCTTGATGCATTTCCTAGCGGTAGGTATGCACCGCCAGGCGATGCCTAGTTCACAACAGCCCCTTATGGTTGGTTGTGGTTGTTTTGAGTTGGGTTTATTTGTTGGAGGTTACTTTGCTTTTATGTATGTGGTAATTAGGTAAATTGGGCAAAATTGCTATTGTTGTGAGTCTAATGTATGAATATATGACTATGTGATGATGTTAAACTTGGGTTGGTATGAGGGTTTGGAGTAAACAAACAATTGTAGGTGTTGTTTAAGGTATGTTTATAGGTTGGCATGAATTGGGTCCATTGTTTTGCTTCTAGTTTTCAGTGCCCTATAAGCATGACTGGTTCCTTGATAAATTTAAGTATTGACATGCTCTCAATTTGGTGAATGCATATGTGTTAAATTAAGATTGGGGTATATGTTGTGTGTTGGTGCACTTTGGGTCATGTGGAGACACATGAATATATGTAATGTAATTTTGGCAGCTCTGTATTGAGCGTTTGGTGGATTGGACACTATTTTAGGAACTATAAATATGCATTTTCACGTTGTTGGTATAGCGTCTGGTAGTGTTGTTGGACCGTTAGGTGATAGGGGGAACATGGAGGCCTTGGAGTGTGTGGTGTTAGGCGGTGTCGTTGAACCACTAGGCAGTCAACAATAAAAAATTGCCAGGCGGCACTTCTCCTCTATCAAGCGATAGTCTAGTGGCAGGTTATAGGTTTTGTGTGTTTTACATGCGTAGGTGTGATGACCTAGTAATCTATTCTCGTTGAGAACATTGGTTTATAATATGCTTGAATTTATTACGAGCAGGGAGGTTTGTAATTGAGTTATATGTGTGATGAATGCGGACATGGAGGTTCGTATTGTTGGTACTCTTGTGAGGGTAGTACGAGTAGGGAGGTTCGTAGGAATTTGCATTCACACTTGATTATTTATGAGTGGGGATGTTCGTATTTGGTTGTGCTCACACATGTTGGACTACGAGCGGGTATGTTCATACAGGGGTGTGGTATCCTTAAGGCTATGTTTGATTAGTATATCAATGTGGTTGGATGTGCTAGTCTCATATAGGATGTGAGACTATGGTTGCATAGTTACTTTGGGATGTATGGTGTCAAAGTATGGTAAGCTTGTCAGATTACGTTGGATGGGCGAGATATTGATGAATCCACCCAAAGATTAGATGGCCCACATTCACCTCATGGCCCAAGCCCACAAAAAGGCCCAATAACTATAAGCATGATGAGAAAGATTGAAGAGGACTTACATCAAGATGGCAATAAATTTCAAAGCCTTCAAATGCTTTTCTAATGGGCTAAAGAGGATATGAAAATATGATGGGTTTCGATTAAAAGCATTAGTATAGTCTTTATTTTTAGGCCATATGTTAGGCCATACTTTAGAAAATAATGGGTTGTTGAACTTTGTGATTAGATTTCAAAATTGAGCTAATTCAAACCCAATTGTGCACTTTGCCAATAGTTCATCTCAAGGCTCATTTTCCACATGGTGCTAAGCGTGACAAAGCATGAGAAGTGTGACTAGGACACTTGGCACGTGATCCTTGCATCAACGGATCCGTGACCAAGTTGGTGGCCAAGTCATAAATTTCCATTTCATTTGCACTCTCATTTACATTGCATTAAGGAAGGTTTCTCTACTATAAATGAGAGCTTCCTATGCTTGTGTAAAGGTTACTCTTGATGAATAGTAGATGCCTTGATGTTGAGAACACTCTACACATTTACCTTATTGAGAGCCATGACTAGGATTCTCCTTAGTCTCCTATAGCCACCTTCCTCTAGGATAGAACCTATTCTAGACTTCTACTTTCTCTAAGCATTTCATTGTCGTAAGAGCCCTCCTCCTTGAGTCCATTCCACTACGTTGCACTCTCATGGAGCTTCTCCATTCCAAATCCATACTTGGAGCTCCATCAGATATTCATGTTATAATTGTATTTTAGTTCTGTTAAGCTCATCCTTTCTATTTGTGGTTGGGCGATGATCGTGTGGCCTTGTCACACAAGAGCAAATGTGATTTCAAGTGATGTTAGTGAGGCATAGGTGAATTGATGCGGGCTAGCTTAGGGTTTTTAATAAAGAAACATAATTTGAATATTGTATTTTAAGTTGGTTTTTGGATTTCAGACTTGTAATAATGTATTTGAGATTTATTGGTTTTATTTTAGATGAATCATTAAAGATTTGAATTTTCCCGTATTTGGGAATGAAATTAGACGATTTGTTTAAGTATATTTACCATACCAAGTAATATTTGTCTAGGGTGTTACACACAACAGTGGTATGAAAGGTTAAGCAACTTTCTTTTATCAAAATGTTATGCTAGTGGTGTTGTTGATAAAATACTTTTCATTAGAAAACATAATAATGATGTTATACTTGTTCAATTTTATGTTGATGATATTATCTTTCGCTCAAATAATAACTCCATGTGTGAAGAGTTTATTGCAACTATATAGGGTGAATTTGAAATATCTATGATAGGTGAGCTAACCTACTTTTTAGTGATGCAAGTTAAGCAACTCAAGCAAGGAACATTTTTAAGCCAATCAAAATATTCTTTTGATCTACTAAAAAAGTTTGAAATGGAGAATTGCAAAGAAGTTGTCACTCATATTGCCAAAAATTATCTTATGGATGCAATTAAGGTTGGGCAGCAAGTTGACTAAACCAAATATAGAGGGTTGATTTGTTCTTTGATCTATCTAACAACAAGTACGCCAAATATTCAGTTTAGTGTATGCTTGTGTGCTAGATTTCAATCCAATCCAAAGGAGTCTTATTAAGCTGCAAAAAGGATGATCAAGTATTTGAAAGGGACAATTAATGTTGGATAATGGTATCCAAGTGACTCTAAGATAACTCTTAGTAGTTTTTTCAGATTCTGACTATGCAGGATGCAAATTGGATAGGAAAAACACAAGTGAAATATGTTACCTACTTGACTCAAGCTTAATATCATGGAATAGCAAGAAGCAAGTCTGCGTGGCACTCTCACAACTGAGGCAAAATACATAGCAGTTGGACATGGTTGTGCTTAAATCATTTGGCTAAAATATCAACTTTTGGATTATGGAGTGAAGTTGGTAAACGTACACTATCACAAAAACAAGCTTTTGATGTCTGATATTTTTGGCCTTTGACGTATGCCCAAACTCCGGCGTCGTATTGGTTGACGTCAAAATTAACGTAAAAAATATACACCGACGTTAGTTAACGCCAGGGGATTGAACAATAAACGTCAATTAACGTCAGGGGATTGAACAACAAATGTTCATTTTCGCGTTGAAAGAAGGGAAAAACCTGTTCTGTTTGAACACGTGAAATAACTACGAAGTAACCACAATCAACCAAACCCGAAACAGAGATGGCATGGCCACTGAATGAGTAATGCAATCAGTCTTAGATGCAATATAGATTTTGAAACGCGACATCTAAAACTGAATCTTTTCACATAAATAAACAACAAAGATGCCAAAGTGAGAAATTAACGGCAAAGTGAAAAAAAAAATTGAAACCCTAAAAGAAAACCATTACTAATTGGAAGCACAGGGTTGACAGGTGAAGATTCGAAGATCCAACGTTTGAGAAAAGTACTTTTAGGGTGGTCACTATAGGAGTTGCTTGTCTGTTGTTACTGCTTTTGGAGGTCGCTAGAGTTGTACAACCTCGCCACTGCTGTTGCCATGCGAATCCTAGCCAAAACGATTGGTGAAAATATTTAAAAATGTAAACCAAAGGTGCCAATCAAGTTTCATTCGAGTTAAACGAATTAAAAATCACCTTTTGTGGTGGTGGAAAACTCGTCGTCGCCATTGGGGTCACTATGGAAGAAGGGGAGCGTGAAGGAATACGAACCAGAAAAAGGGTTTCGTGTTTTTTTAAACTATAGATTGAATTTGACGTCGAACCCGTTGTGCACAAATGTTACTCAATGTTTGTCGCTAGGAGCACCGACGTTAATCAACGTCTGTCGCTTGGCACCTGACATTACTCAAAGTTAAGGGTGGAGGGGCCGACGTTATTTTTTAAATTAACTTCGATTGGTCTGGCAGTCGACGTTAATTTTGATGTTTCATTTACAAAAATGCCACCAGTCATTTTTAACGTTAGGGTTTTCTTGAACAGACGTGGAATAGGTGACATTATAAGCCATTTTTGCACTAGTGGTACCCTTATATTGTGATAATGCTAGTGAAATCAATCTAACTAAGAATCCAATGCAACACTCTAAAACCAAGCACATTGACATAAGACATCACTTCATTAGAGATAATGCTAAAAAAGATTTTGTGTGCAGAGAACTGTGATCTAATGAACTTTTAGTTTGTTGATTTTTAGAACCTATGTTGATTTAACTTAAACAACAAATATTTGAATAGAATAGATTCAAAAGTTGAGTGGGTCAAAGCAAAGGTCATATGGTCAGGTACAAACTACTCCCAACAACTATTGCACCAGCTACGTATCTTGACCATAAAGCATATGTGTTGTGTGATTCTATTGCGCATGCACCTTACATGATCTGAACTGATTGATCTATTCATGAAAACTCATTGGAAACATAACATTTTATTTTGATTATGAAATGTGGTGCATTTACTCTGGTTTGGTAACCTAAACAAAAATAAATGAAATAAATATGCATAATTCAAATGACTACTTATCCATTCAACGTATTCATTTATAAATACTACACTTGCAAACATGCATTTGCATCCGAATCTCTTAGAAACAACCACACCCACAATCATCATTCCTCTTCATTAACAATGCCATGTTTAATTTGATGAAGAACACTCCACTCCTCCCACTCCTAGCTCTCCAAATCACGAACATTGAGGGAGAATTGAAGCTTGGTTTGAAGGAAATGAGGACAACATCCAAGTGTTCCTCATAGAGATGACCAGAAAGTAAATCAACATTCTTTAGGTGCAAAGATATTCATGGTTGAGAACTGAAGGGTTTGAGACTCTCCTCCAACAACTCAAGCATCAAAAGTTGAAGAGTTCAAGTGAAGTTATCCAAGAAGGCTTAGAAGGATTTTGTTGGACTTAGGCAAAGGGGTGTTCAAGTGAGGAAAGTTAAAACTTGTATTATGGAAGAGTTCAACAATGTGCAACACTATGGGCAATGTTTAAGGAATCTGTAAGACCCGCGAAATTTAATAAATGCAGGTAGTGGAAGCCTATTAGCCATTAAATGTTGAGTATTATGATATGGAAAAATACTAGCTTAAGTGGTTGAGAGTACATGATTGTGTGAGAGGACTTGGGTTCAAGTCCTATGTATGCCATTTATGTGTTATTTAATTGATTATTATTTTAATAATATGTTTGATCATGTTGAGTGATAATATAATCTTAGAATTATAAGAATTATGACGAAATGTGAATTGGTTGAATGGTTGTGCATTGATTTGGCATTGGCATGGTTATGGGTTTAAGCCTTGGAAGATCGAAATTAAGCCTTCTTTTTGCTAAAATTAGTTTTGGCATGAATGTGAAAGGGCAGAGAAACCTTAGCTAACAATGGACAACCAAGGAGGCTGGAAAAATAGCCACTAATGGACCTTGAATGGCAATTAAGTAAGCTTAATGCCAATTTTCGTTTTCCCCTTCATCATTGCTAATTAAGGCAAATTTTAGTGAGAATTAAGGGGTGGGAGAGAGAGAGAGTTTTGGTGCCTGCCATTGGAGAGCATTTTGAGGAGTGAAATTCCAGGGAGAAATTGTGGATCTTGAGTGAAACGAAGCTGAACAGGGAAAAGACAAGAGAGGCCATTGTTGACTAAGAAAGACTTGAAATTCTTAAATCTTTACAAGGAAATGAGGTTAGGTGATGAAGGATGGAGGCACATGCTTAAGAAGACTAAGCATGTTTAGAAAGGAAGTTCATTAATCCTTCATCCCTTTCATTTGTGTTTGTTATTTTTGATTCCCTAAGTTGACTTAGTTGAATCAACTTTAGTTGACTTGTTGACCTTTGACTAGGTTTGACTTGTTGAATATAGTTGACTTGACTTAAGCCAACATGCTAATCTATGTTTATTTGCTTTGTAGGTTAACTAGGAGTAAGAAAGCAATGTTAGGTGGCGCATGGTGATTGGGGAGCATAAATGATGTGGATGAGAGAGTAAAGCAAAGGCATAAAGCATAAAGTAAAAAGCATAAAACAAGTGTACCTATGTACCTTTAGTCTCCTTTGTTTTTAGCACACTTTGGCCACTTTTTAGAGACATATGAGACACATTCTTTGTCTCCTTTTGTGCTAGAACGAAATTAGCCTTGCACACACCATAGTTGGCTCTTTTGTCTCTCACTTTTGTAACCTTATTTGACCTAGTTTCTAGAAGCTAGGGTTAGGTTTTTGTAGAGACATCCTTAGGTATCTTTTATTTGCTTAGAGGCCCCTAAACTCTTCTATATAAGGGGTGCTCCTAGACATGTAAAAGGGTTGAACATTTTGAAGTAAAAACACTCTTGTGTCTCAACCATTTGTGAGAGTTTCCTCCCTAGGGAGTGAATACCTTTAAGCCTTATCTTGCATAGCAAGTGGCAACACACATCCACTCATCTTCAAGGTTGACATGACTTCTAGCCTAGCCTGGTAGTGGCGTGCTTCTCACATTTTTACCATTTCTTTCCTATCCATTTTATGTTTTCTACTTCTTTTACTTGTTCTTGGT
>Ga0214543_1008839_pt1 | contig 16170 bp, 8 predicted proteins | sample CNSS2metaG_FD_160094 | JGI IMG/M metagenome (GOLD analysis project Ga0214543, IMG submission 160094) | Root nodule microbial communities from cowpea collected in UCLA plant growth center, Los Angeles, California, USA - CNSS2 | ecosystem: Host-associated > Plants > Roots > Nodule | place: USA... | reverse complement strand
GTGTGTGTGTGTATATATATATATATATATATATATATATATATATATATATATATATATATATATAGATATATATTTCTTTCTCTTTTTGCAATTAGCTTATCCTTTTTCTCTGTGTCTGTGTTCTATTTGGTTTTCTTTTTGCGATGATCACCAAATCCTTGGTCTGAGCAGATGTGGAGACTCTCGGTGATCGTGATGGTAGTGGGGAAGTTGTTGTTTAGTTAGGCTTCTTGGATTCTTTGTTTCTGATTATTGAGCCTTTCTCCTAGTAAACTGTTATTTTAGTTGCATTGCTCTATGAGCAATTCTTTTGAGACAACTATCTTGTGTTTAATTTTTGCTTGTGGCCAAATGTTTTGTGCCTTAGCTCCTATCATTCATATATTATGGATAATTATAAAAGGTTAATTCTGATATACTTTCTCGATACTCTATTTTTTTATATTATAAACGTGTGACATTTTATTTATTAAAATTATTCTATTAAATTGAATGTTACATTATTTTTATTATATATTAAAAAATAAATTTTAAATGAAATTAATTATGAGAATTTAAAAAATAATTTTGTACTAAAAAACAAAAAGTAAAAAAAAATAAATTTTAAGTAAAAGACCTTATTTTTTTAAGTTTAAGCCTCCAAAACTCATGAGCGGTTCCTAAGTGCATGATATGTAACTATATTGTGGGGTCCGCCATTCAACTCAATACCGGCAACCCATTCCATGCCGGCGGCAACGACTTTTTCAGCCTTTTCTAGTAGCTTCCAATATTCAACAACGGATATGCATGAAGGAGCGGAGACGCACGGAGGCATGGAGAGGGAGGTGTAGTGGAGGCGAGGCGTGAAGGTTGAAGCTATCACCACAAACTATAGGAAAAACTGAAAGCCACTTCGTTGGCAAGAACTAGGTGACGTACGTTAGGGTGAATGACTAACCACACAGAGTAATTGAGTCGTTGCAGGATAGTCATACCTAATCTTCATTCTTATTATATCCACGTCACTGAAACCCTTTTTTTTTCTTTTAAAAGGGCCCCAAAGAAATAAATAGAACAAAATTTCTGAATTAATGTGGAACAAAATTCGACACGCACAAGAAAAAATAAAATATCAAGTAATCAAGACAATCACATGGTCTCCATCATTTGAGTGTAACTGGTATTTAAGATTTTCAATTTAAATAAAGAATAAATATAAATTACAAGTCAATGGAATTTGTCTAAAATAAATGGAATTTGTGCTTGACTTAGAAGTCAAGATAGAAAGAAGAACCAACGTATATCTCAAGCTCTCGAAAGAGATCGAGTTAGAATAAAGAACCAAAGCACATACATATTTCAGCCACACTCATCTTATCCTGAATTTCCCATTTTGTAGTTTAAGATACACTAAGCTCAATTCACACTCAGCTCATTCCACAAACAATGGACATTCGTCTTTTCATACTTATTGTTGCATGCACACTTGTCCCTTCTCTCAAAGCTTCCACAGCAATTAGTTCTATCCAAGTGTCCCAAATCATGAGAGATGGGGAGACTTTAGTATCAAATGGTGGAAGATATGAACTTGGGTTTTTCAGCCCAGGCAATTCCCAGAAACGTTACCTGGGCCTTTGGTACAAGAATATCCCAGTGAAGAAAATCCTTTGGGTTGCTAATAGGGCCAACCCCATCAATGATTTCTCGGGTATCTTAACACTCAACACCACTGGCAATCTTCTTCTCACCCAAAATGGGTCTCTTGTTTGGTGTACTAACTCTCACAAACAAGCACAGAATCCGGTGGCAGAACTCTTGGAAAGTGGCAATCTTATGATAAGAGATAAGGGAGAAACAAACAAAGAGTATTTATGGCAGAGCTTTGACTATCCATCTGATACACAATTGGCTGGGATGAAGTATGGATGGGACCTCCGAAAAGGTTTCGAATGGAAATATACTTGTTGGAAGAGTCCAGATGATCCATCTCCAGGAGACTTTTCTCGGGTTTTAAAACTCTACAACTATCCTGAATTTTATATAATGAAGGGAACACAAAAGTGGTTCAGGTTTGGACCTTGGAATGGCCTACGTTTTACAGGATCACCAAGTGTATATAACAACACCATTTTTTATATCAATATTGTCAGCAATATGAATGAGACTTACTACACATATAGCCTTGCAAATAGTGCAGTCATCACATTTAGTGTGATTAACGAAACAGGTAAATTGTATCGCTATGTGTGGGCTGAGGATGATCAAAATTGGAGCACGTTTAGATATTTCCCGAGTGAGTTTTGTGACACATATGGCCTCTGTGGACCCAACGGGAACTGCGTGAGTACCCAAACACAAGCCTGTCAATGTTTGAAAGGTTTTAAACCAAAGGCGCCGCAAAAATGGAACTCGTCTGATTGGCGTGGAGGATGTATCCGTAATGAACCGTTGAGTTGCAAAGGTAAAGACGAAGATGGGTTTAACAAATTTGAAAGGCTAAAAATTCCAGATACTACATATACTTGGTTGGATGAGAGTATTGATCTAGAGGAATGCAGAGTGCAGTGTTTGAGTAATTGTTCTTGCATGGCCTATACTAATTCAGACATAAGAAATGGAGGTAGTGGATGTGTCATGTGGTTTGGGGATCTCATTGATATTAAACAATATGAAAGTGAAGGACAAGATCTATATATCAGGATGCCTGCTTCAGAGTTAGGTAAGCTCATGTTCAACCTAAGTTTTATCTTTTCATTTAAATTACAACTTTGAAAGGTCTCAAATGAATCTTAACTTTATCCTTCATCCGTTTCAACCTTCAGAACCTGTTTATAGGCACAAGAGAAACACGGCAGCAGTAGTTGCTTCCATCGTTGCAGCAATTTGTGGTGTTCTTTTGCTGAGTGCTTGTTATATCTACAGATTCCGGAGGAACAGTACTGGTAAATAATTGTTTATTCACATTTTTACCGAATACATGACTGCAATTATCTAAAGAGTACGGTTTCTCTGCTGTAATATACATGCTGTTTTTACTGTTATTAAAACAGTCCTGTTTTGCTGTTTTTTCAACTTAATAAAATCTTTTAACTACCCATTCAAACCACATAGTTTTAATCCTTCTAAAAGTAGATGGGCTCAAAATCTCAATCAATTATTAGCGGCTAGTTTTTACTTATTTATATTTGAATTTTTATTTTTTATTATATATTTTTAAGTTAATATATATTTTAATGATGTAAAGTTTAATCGATTAACTAATGTTTTTAACTATTACATATTAAATTGATTTATTATAATTAATTCTTAAAATTTATTTTATAAATATTAACATAATACTTTTGTATCCTTTCAATAGTATATACTTTTTAATTTTATGATAAAAATAGTCATTTTAGTCTTATTGATAAAATCAAACACATAATTCTTATTTTATTTATTTTTATACTTAAATTGTAATAAATGTAATCATACATGTTATAAATATTTGTTATTTTAATTAAAATAACAATTTTTTAAAATATAGTTTTTTTTTTCTTTTATTAGAGGATTTATAATTAAGTGAACATATAATTGCTTTTTAGATATTTTTAATTTTTGTTTTAAAACTTGACGTTTGAATTTTAGTACTTATTATTTAATATATTATTTTTAAATAAATGTAAAACTTATTAAACTTTTTGTAATAATTAAAATAAATGTAATTGTTGTTTTAATAAAAAATCTTAAATTTATAAAAAATATTTATTTTAAAATCAGAGAAAGTGTGAATAATGGTTTTTGAAAGAAATAAATGTTGCATTTTTTGAATTATTAATTACTTTGTGAAATGGTTAGGCCGAAAGACTGACCTATTAACACATCAAATTTTAATCACTTTAATTTTTTAATGTAATAGTAAAAACACAATTAGTTATGTAAATATGTTTTTAGATATAATATTATTAATTAAATAAATGATAAATTATTTTTTATATATTTTAAATTAATAATTTAAATCTAATTTAGTAATTGAAACCTAATTTTAAGTTTTATCGATTTTATTACATAATGATAAAACAAAATTATATTTATTCTATAAATTAGTTTTATATATATATATATATATATATATATATATATATATATATATATATATATAATATTACAAGAGTAGTAATGGAGACAAAAGAGACTGAAAATAAAGTACTGGAAGAATAGACTATGTCGTTTATATGCATGCTAAAAAGAAAAACATTTTATTAAGTTGAAAAACAACAAAACGGTACCGTGTTAACAATACAACAGAGACTCAGCATGTTTATTCCAACATATTCCAGCAGCAGATAAACCATACTCTTTTCTAAATATGATCGTTGGATTACATCACTTTTGAATACATAGCTTTGTAGAGTTGCTATATATAGCTTTGTAGAGTTGGTATAGATATAAGTATTTAGAATAATGTTTAGCAAAGTATGATTAGGCTTAATTAATTATTTATTCGTAATTTTGATTGAAAAATTTTAAATAGGTTTTTTCTCCAATTAAGTCTTAATTTTTAAAAAATTGATTTAATTAGGTTTGATTTTCTTGATAATGTACCACGATATATGACACCAAAATATGTTGTGTTTCAATTTGTAACTTTTTTTTTTTAGTTTTTTAAAATATTTTTTTGTCTATTTTAAGGTCTGTGATAATGGTAGTGACAATGTTACATGTAAATATTAGTGTTATTAGTGTTATGTATCAGTATCAAGTCTCATTGTTTTGTATTTAATTCAGTTCATATATATGTTTTTTTTATTTAATTCAATTCCATGTTTTTAATGGAACAATATTATCATTTCCAAATTGAAACCAAAGCTACTATTGATGTTAGGGATGACAATGGAGCGAGGTAGGAACGGGTTTCGTTATCCCATACCCATCCCCGTAGAACCAAAACATTTATTAAATTTGCAAACTGCAAACATTAATGAAACCTAGTTGATAAAATTTAAAAAAATAAATAAAAAAATTTAATGGAAAACAAATATTCAAATTAAAATATATTTTAAATGTTTGTTTACTTCAATTTTTTAAATTCTAATGAATCTCTTTTTCTATACACTAATAAAAATGATAATGCATCAATTAATCAAAATGACGTAAATAACAAATAATAAACATAATAATAAAATTTTGACATAGATATTGTATCTTTTGAATTCTAATATATGTTGGATGGTTATAAAAAATATTCATAGCAATTACATTAAATTTTGATATTGTAGTAAATAAAAGTTATTTATACAATTATAGTGAAAAAATTACAGTATGATTGATATAATGAGTCAGAAAATAAAAAATAATTAGATAAAATATACTGAAATAATATTCTACATGATGAAAATAAATATTAAATAAAAATATTAAAAAATTAACAAATGTGTGTCTTAGAAACAATTTGAGAAACTATTGAAAGAAATCGCACAAAGGAAAACAAATGTATAGTTAAGTGTATGATAAGATGAAAAATATCTTAGACATCTAAGAATACTTTTCAAATATCAACATACATACTCAATGGTTGAGAAATAATTGTTTTAGCGAAACAAGAGAGTTATTCAAATGAAACAAAAATTAATAAAAATAAGTAATTTTTTTATATTACCTAGTAAATGAAAGGTTTATGCTATTAAACACTTAAATTGAGAGTATTAAACATACTCATGTGAAAGGAAAATATATAATAAATAAAAATATTAAAAAATAATAGAAATATTCAAATATGAGACATAAAATTCTAATTGACATACATCATTTTAACATAATTACATAAATGTTATGATAAGATGAAAAATATCTTGGAGATGTGAATGAGTTTCATAACAAACCAAATAATTAGAAGAAATAAAAAGATTGAATATATATATATATATATATATATATATATATATATGTGTGTGTAGGGTTACTTAATTAATTGTGAATATTTTAATAATTTAAACGATGACGGAGATATGGCGGGGACAGGTATTATGGTGGGGATATGTACATCCCCGTAGCCATCCCCATACCAAATTGAAAACGTTGGAGATTTCCCACACCCATACCTAGTCAATGCGGGGATTCACCGTCAAAACGGGGACGGGTTCAGGTAATACCCACGGGAGCAGGTTTATTTGCCGTATCTAGTTATGTAAATGTTATAATGATTGGATTAACAAATTTATATTATGTAACCTCTAGAGCTGTCAAAATGAGCCGCTCGGCCCGGCCCACCACGGGTTGACCTTGGTCACTTAGCGGGCCAACCCAACCCAGCTCACTTATTAGCGAGCTGAAAAAATTCGAACCCGGCCTAGCCCACCACGGGTTAGTGTGTTAAACGGGTTGGCTCACTAGCCTACTTAATTAAAAAAATATAATTTTTTTTCTTAAGTCAGAAATTATATTTCGGATTAAAATTTAATAAACTTGAATACAATCTCAATATAATCCAAAATGATGTTAAACTCCAATACAAACCAAAATAAATAAATAAAAATACAAATTACTATCTAAGATCAAAGCATTCTTGTGATTTACCCAATCTTTTATTAGGTGCAATACTTTTTTCAGCAAACTAATTATACTTTTTTCAAATAATTATACTTTTATTAGTTGAAGCTATGTTTCCATTTGCCAACCCACCAATGTGTTTGGTTAAAAAAATAGCCCAACATTGCAAAGTCCAACATAATGTGTGTCACCATGTGGGTTGGTAGGCCAATCCGATCCACCACAGGTTCAACCTGGGTGAACCGGGTTCTTGGTGGGCCGAATCAAAAATTGACCCGTACTAAAATTTGTAAAAATATTTCAACCCAACTCGGTCTGAATCTGTGGTGAGCTGGGTTGACCCACGGTTCTGACCCACCTTGACGGTTCTAGTAACCTCTCACTTCTTACGCTACAAATTGAGTTATGAAAAGTACCCTAAGACATTGGATCAAACAAATATTTTTGGAAATTATGCCAACATTGTGTAAGAGCACAAAATATACAAGGGGCATATGAGTCTTCTAACAGTTCAACAAATTAAATGGACGTGGGCCAATTCTAATAATTTCGTACAACCATAGATTACCCATTGTCTCAAATTACCGATAGAACCTGTACCAAATTTTCAAGTTGTAGTTGGAAATGACAAGGGTTTAGTAGCTGAAATACTGATCAAAGAGTTGGAAGTTACTGATGAGTGGAAGCTCCTGAATTTTCATTAGACTCGTGTTCTGAACGGCAAAAATCCTATGTGAAGTCTCCAATCATCGATCCTTCAGTGGGAATCGATGAACTCGCAGCGAAAGCTGAAATGTTCGGTGGAACTCAATTTCGTTCCACCAAGGAAGTCTCTCTAACTAAAAGATGAAGGTGAGCTTTGAGAAATAGGATAATAATCACTCTCATTAATCAAAAATGGTTTATACAAATGATCAGTATTTATAAGATGAAAATAGGCAACCGTGAAGTGGAAAAGAACTAACAAGCTTAATCAAAGGAAAGCTAACTCTAATGGTCACAAAGGACGGTGACCCTCTCATAAGGAAGAAGCCCTACCAGCAAAGAAAAATAATGAAATGCCTAGGTAAAGGAGCCCTAAAGATAGAAGGCTGGCTGCGCCAAAGAACCCTAGTTGTTGAATGAGGAGATGGGTTTCTTAAAATAAACAGATAAATGGACACACGTGAAGAGAAATAGGTGCTACTGGTTGATGTACGTGTGGAGTAAAAGAAGACTAGGGTTGCTCTTTACAAGTAGGCCAAATATGAAGAAAGGAGCTGATTGCCAAAAGAAATATGGTGCAAGTAATTGGGTTGCATGTTGTAGGCCCAACAGAAAGCATGCGTTGATGCTGTTGGAAACATTCATGATCAGCTGCGTGTTGAATCTAGGCCCATATCTGAACGCTACAGATGATGCACGTTGGTAGAAGTTAGAGACGCTGATGTTGCCACTTGGTGTTGGCTTGAAATTGGACTACTGGGAACATGCTTCGTGGCCCAAAAAATACAAGAAATGAAAATAGAACTTAAAAGTGGGATAAAATACAAGTCCAAGAAAATTACTAATTATACCTACACAATTTATTTAATGAAATGAAGTATTGCATGATATTTTAAGGAAATGTGTTTTGGTGCTTTTTTATGAGATCCTCGTATATAGTCTAACATGGAGAGAGCATTTAAGCCATTTAGAATTTGTTCTCCAATTACTAAAGCAATATCAAATCTTTGTGTCTAAATGCTCTTTTGGGCTACAACAAGTTGAATATTTCGGCCACACAATTTCTAGTCAAGGTGTAGCCATGGGCAAGTTGAAAGCGCAAACACTTTTGGACTGGTTCTTTGAAGCACTTGAGAGGATTTTTGGGATTGACTGGATATTATAGATAATTTGTAAAAGGGTATACTTCCATCGTTGCCTCTTTAACTAACCTCTTAAAGAAAAACTCTTTTAAGTGGGATGCTCCTACAATTGCAAATTTTTACCACCTAAAATGATCCATCACTATTATCCCTGTTTTAGCTTTGCCAAACTTTGCTAAACCCTTCATTTTGGAAACGGATGCCTCCGAGTTAGGAATTGGAGCAATACTAAGCCAAGATCACCATCCAATTGCTTTCTTCTTAAAGAAATTATCCCCTAAGATGCAACGACAATCTGCTTATACACATTAATTCTACACAATCCATATAGCCCATTGCGAAATTCCAACGCTACCTCCTTAGGCACAAGTTTGTGATTATAAAGTAGAAGAATCAAATCTCTGACTAATCAAGTTATTTAGACACCGAAACAACAAAAATTTGTTGCATAAACTCTTAGGCTGTGATTTCACTATAGAGTATAAACCCGGAAAAGAAAATTTTGATGCCGATTCCTTTTCCAGGTCATTCCAAATAGCTTGGTCTAAACCAAAGTTGCACCTTCTACCTATATTAAAACATGCCCTTAAAGAAGACCCAAAGTATAATGTTATTATGGAAAAGTTCCAGAAATATTCATTAATTTGGTTGCGAAACTTCATGGTTTTCCCAAAACAATTGTATCCGACTGGGACAAGGTGTTCACTAGCCAATTTTGGCAACATCACTTCAAATTAAATGGTACATCCTTGAAAATGTCCATGGCATACCATCTTAGTCTAATGGTCATAATTTAAAAGTCAATGTTAATGGTATATAATTAAAGTTCATAGTTTTACAGAATACTATACATGTGTAAAAAAAAATTGATGCTATTAACTAGTTAACATCAATGTTTCCTTATTAGCATCAAGTTTTTGATCGACATTAAACTTCCCTTTTTCTTATGATGCAAACTGCAAACTTCCATTTTCTTATAGTGTACATAGCAAGATATGACAGAAAACAAAGTTGAATTCATGCATATATCACTAAGTTGAAGGAATGTCTTCCTATATGTTTCATATTATAATAATAGTTAAGTTGAGTATAAAAAATTCATTCCGTAATTTGAGTGGTGTTGATCAACTGTATATAATTATTAGGATACTAAACCCACAACTCAACTTGTTAAATTATTGGATTATTTGGAAAGCTAAATGTATTTTTAATAATTAGCTGAGTAAAATGTACTTTTTCTATTCTAGGTATGTTTGATTTGCTCCTCATATTTTATAACATTACTCTAAAGGCATTCATTGGTTTTTAGAGCAATCATTGATAGAACAATGTGAAGATAATTTGGATGTCCAAATGTTTGATCTATTCACCATTGCAACTGCCACTGACAACTTTTTCAATGCAAATAAGATTGGTGAAGGTGGTTTTGGACTTGTATACAAGGTAATAGTTTTGAGCCTGTAATGGGATAAAAGGAACATAAATATTAATGAATAAGATCAACTCATCGTAATGGTGCATGTGTAGGGAATATTAGTGGATGGGCAAGAGATTGCTGTAAAGACTCTATCTAGGACCTCGTGGCAAGGAGTGACAGAGTTCATAAATGAAGTCAAATTGATTGCAAAACTCCAGCATCGAAATCTTGTTAAACTTCTTGGTTGTTGCATTGAAGGACAAGAAAAAATGCTTGTTTATGAATACATGGCAAATGGCAGTCTAGACTATTTCATATTTGGTATGGGTAATCAACAAAGCATAGATTAGGTTGTCAACGATATAATCATATTACTGACATTGAAGATTCCATGTTTAATAACTTTTTTGCTTGAATAAAACAGATGACAGAAAAAGTAATTTGCAGTGGGCTCAACGCTTCCAAATAATCTGTGGAGTTGCAAGAGGGCTTATGTATCTTCATCAAGATTCGCGCTTGAGGATTATCCATAGAGATCTCAAAGCAAGTAATGTTCTTCTTGATGAAAATTTATGCCCAAAAATCTCAGATTTTGGATTGGCTAGAATATTTGGACGCGACCAGATTGAAGGAAACACAAGTAGGATAGTTGGAACCTAGTGAGTTTGTTTTTGACTGACTATATTTTTATTTTTTGGAAATTTTTTGTGAAAATTCCTCATATAATTTATATTTGTAGTGGGTACATGGCACCGGAGTATGCTGTTGATGGTTTCTTCTCTGTGAAATCTGATGTTTTTAGCTTTGGCATTCTAATGTTGGAAATTATATGTGGCAAGAAAAATAGAAGACTTTATAGTACAGATAAGAATCTTAACCTTGTTGATCACGTAAGAGCTTCAACTGTTTCAATTTTCGTATATCTTATTAATATGTACCAATAATTATTTTTTTTCTTTTTTATTGTTATTATTATTATTATGTTACAGGCACAAAGAATATGGAAAAAGGGTAGGGCACTAGAGTTAGTTGATTCAAAGATAAAAGAATCATGCATTGAATCAGAGGTACTACGTTGCCTCCATATTTGTCTTTTATGTGTGCAACAAAACCCAGAAGATAGGCCCACAATGACTTCTGTAATTCTAATGTTGGAAAGTCACATGGAATTGATTGAGCCTAAACTACATGGTTTTATTACGAAAGATGTTTCACATGAAGAAGATTTATACCCAAATCAGAAACACACAAGCACAACCAACTATGTAACCATGTCCACGTTGGAAGCTCGATGACTGATAAAATGTTAATGAGATATGCACTAAATGTAGATATGTCTACAAATATTTGTAAGAACTTATTTATGAAGTTATTTGGACCAGTTTATGACATTCAATGTTTTCTTTTCCCATTATGATAATGATAGTGTTAGCATTAGATGTTTGAAACTCCATTAAACGAGCATGTTTGTGTGTCTAGGAGTATGTGTGTGTGTGAGTGTGTCTATGTGTATGCATGTGGGTGAGTGAGTGTGTGCGTGTGTGTGAATGTGTGTGTGTGTCTACGTGTGTGTGTCTACGTGTGTGTGCGCGCGTGTGTGTGTGTATGGTGTGGTGGGGTGCGGGGTTGGTAGGAGTGTGTTGGGGTATGGGTGGGTGGATGTGTGGTTAGGTGTGGGTGGGTGGGTGGGTGGGTGTGAGCGGGTGTGGGTGGATGGGTGGGTGGGTGTGTGGCATGTGGGGTGTGTGTGTGTGTGGAGAGGGGGAGTGGGGGGGGGGGGGGGGGGGGGGGGGGGGGGGGGGGGGGGTGGGGGGGGGGTGGGGGGGGGGGGGGGGGGGGGGGGGGGAGGGGGGGGGGGGGATGTGTGTGTAAGTGTTGTTAGTTTTAAAATGGTTGAACTGCCAAGAAGGGGGAGTTTATTTGGCTAGTTAAAAATTTAGGTTATCTTTAAAGGCTAAAAACTATGTTTAATTGAATCAATTCAATCACCAAGTTAGGATGCAAAAATCAATAGACAATATACTTTCAATCGGTCAAAAACAGAGTTAGTCGATTGATTTTACTAAATAGATTCTATACTGGTATAATCAACCGATTGAATCAGAAAAACAGTCGACTGAAATACTGGAAAAAATGCAAAAATGCAGATTTGAGATTTGAACCAAGAACAATGCACAAGAACAAACAAGACAGGTTCTAATTGATTATGCACACATGCTCTATCCTGTAGATGCTACCAAAACACTCAAGAATATGAAAAAGATGATTTAAGTTCAAGTTCTTTAATCTTTAAATGATAATGCAAGAGAGAAGAGTTAGAGAAAATATTGGGGCACATGATTTTGGAGCATTATTTCAAAAGAGTTACAAAGTTTACACTCTTACACTTTCAAAATAAGCAAAACACATACCAAAGACTCTTGAATCACACAAGAATCACACCAACACAGCAAGACACCTCTTGCAGACCTAGAAAACCACAAGGCACAAACACAAAGCTTGAGAAAGATCAAACCTTAGTGGTAGCACAACCCTGCCTACCACAAACACCTTCTCCAAGCTTCAAACACAAGCCAAAAGCACCAAGAATTGATCCAAGATCAATCTTCAACAGTTGTAGTCTGAATGATCACGAAAGAGAGAGAATCCACACATTTTCCAGAACAGTTTTGTGATAAAAAATGGTCTTGTTACCTCTCTTTTGAAAATCAGAACATTTATAGTCAAACTGTTATGAAATTCAACAGCTTGATATCCAAATCAATCGGTTGATTTCACTTGACTTAAGTGAAATCAATCAATTAAAAAATAAATCAACTGATTAAATAAGTCATAGTCAAAGACTACTGCAACTAACCTTTTAACCTGTTGAAAACCCATTTAACAGATTAAAAGACATATTTTAACCTATTGAAAAGTATTTCAACAGACTAAAAAACACAATAAAGACCAATACATCTAACTAATGCAACAAGGTCTACAAAGTGGATTACAAACACCAAGTATTTTCTTATAATGATTTATCCATGTGGAGGGCACGTGTCCAAGGCTTGTTCAACATGAATACCATCAAATCTCCATAACTTCATCATTATAGGCATGATTCCAAAGCAATTGTTCCAAGTAGTTCAACAAAGCTTCATCAAATCTGCATGAGACACACCACCTGGGCTTCAAATGTCAACATTCTCCCCCTGATTTGATGAAGCCAACCTTTATCTTCCATTGCAAATTACTTCCATTGGTTGGATACCATTGAGTTGATGAAGTGACATACAAGCTTGAAGTTGTGAACCTCAAAATCATTTCCAAGAGTAGTACACACAAGCTAACAGGCACACACATATGTAAATGCTCCCCCTATCAATAATATGGGTTCAATTTTAGATTTGATTATTAATTCCACTCACGCAAGCTAACAAGAACACACAGATGCAAATTCTCCCTCTATCAATAATATGGGTTCAATTTCAGATTTCTTATTAATTCCACTTTTAATGCTTCCACTTTAGTCCAATTTGATCAATTTTCAATTTTTCTCCCCCTTTGGATTCATCAAATAGAACGAATGCATTAAGAAAGAAAATAATGCATAATATTTCATTGATAATGGATCATGATACAACCAACAAGAACTAAAAATAGAGAAACAGGCATAAAGCTGATACATTCAACCGACTGAAAATAAAAACAACCAACTGAAAATAAAAACAACCAACTGAAACTGACATAACTTAAACTGAAAAATTACAAACACATGGATGCAATGCATGATCCTAAAAGCCAACACACTCAGTCATCCTAAGGATCATTTCTAGTCTTGAATGAAGTTAGCAGATCATGGATATCATGGATTTGGCCATTTAATGCATTGAATCTCTCATTGCAATAGTCATGATGTGCATGTTGGGACATATTGAGTTCATGAAGTTGATTCAGCACTATCCTCCAAAAATGTGAGTACATAGGGCCTCTATCCTTTGGAGGGTTATAGGGAATAAGGTCCATGGGTCCAACAGTAGGTTCTTCCTCTTGATTTGCACCAGTTGGACCAGTTTCATGGTCACGTGTATCACCAACTACAACACCAACAATTGTCCATCCATTTACCACATTGAGAAAGCCTATTTTGTCCACTTGACTCTTTCAGCTCATCATCCACATCAATCCCAAAATATTCTATGAATTTGGACACCAAAGCAAGATAAGGTAGCCGAAAATTTGTGAGCCTCTTGACCTTGAGCATATGATCACGAAACACAAATATCCAATGCATTTGAATATTGTGTTGGATGCAGTACATTAAGATAAAATCTCCCTCATTTAAGGTTGAGTGGTTGCTCCCACGTGGGACTATGAGTTTTGTGACAATCATAGCAAGAAGCCTTTGATCTACCTTCAGTCCACTAACATGAAATTGTTTGATCTCAGCAGCATGATTCCTCAAGCAGTGGCCATAGTATTGGAGCTTGTTGAATTCTTGAACAACCTTAGTTTCACCTTTTCTCACTTGCACACCCCTTGGTTTGAGTCCAACCATGTCTTTCCAAGCTTTCTTGTTTATTTCCATTCGGACACCCTTGATACTTGACAACACCATGTCATTTTTAAACACCAAGTTGGTGAAAAACACCTTCACCAAGTCTGGATAGATTTTTCCTGAAATTTCAAGGAAATACTTCAACCTTTGATGCTTTAGTTGTTGAAATAGGACCTTAAAGCCTTCAGCCCTCAGCCACGAAAACCTTAGCACCTTTGAAATGTTGATTTGCTTCATGTTCATCTCAATGAGGAACACTTGGATGTTATCCTTAAGATTTTCGAAACATGCCTCAATTCTCCCATGATTTTCTTGGTTTGGAGACCTTGGGGTAGGAAGAGTGGAGTGTTCATCATCAAATTGGATGGCCTTTTGTTGACGACAAGACATGATAAGTGTGGGTATGGCTGTTTCTAAGAGATATATGATCTAAATGCAACAATTCAAGTGTAGTATTTATAATTGAACAGGTTGATTTTCAGAAACAGATGATTAAATGTTGCAGATTTACCAAATTAATTCGTTTTAGGTTATCCAAGCCAGATTAATGCAGTTGATTATAGTATCTCACACATTCATGATGTTTCCAATGAGTTTTTATAAGTGAATCAATCAGTTCAGATCATGTGAGCTGCATGCACATTGGAATTACACACTACACATGCTTTTTGGTCAAACAAATAAGTAAAAGCAACACATGGCTGATGAAATAACTGTTAAGAGTAGATAATACCTGACAATAAGGTCCATGTTCTTTGACTGGGTCAACTTTGCAATTCAATTCGTTAGTAAATGTGTAGTTTAAGTAAAATCAACAAGTTGAATTTATAATTCAATCGATTAAAATAACATCAGAGGATAATAAATTAAAACCAGAATCTAGTTAAGTGGAATCAACAAACTGAATTCGAAAATTAATCGATTGAAAATCGTATAATTGAACTTCATTCTTCCAGATTTAGTTTTAATGAAATCAACATATATTGAATTATGAAATTAGTAGATTAAAATTCACAGCAGATCGAATTTTCATCATTCAGTGGCAACTTAAGTGAAATTAACACATTGAAATGCATAATCAACAGAGTGAAAGATATGATAGATTAGAATTTTTTGTAAATGGAAGCAAATTTAAGTGAAATCAACATATTGAAATTAAAAATCAACAGACTAAATATGACAATTTTCAATTTTTGCATACAATAGCTTTTTTTATGAAACCAATGCATGAATACATATGATTAACATGCTAAAAACACATTAGACCACATTCTTCATGTCTAATATGCCTAGTTCAGTTCTTAGCTAGTTAAATCTATCTCTAGCTTATGATTTTGTAAACAAATCAGCCAATTGATTTTCAGTTTTAAGAAATTGAATTTCACAATCTCCATTTTGAACATGATCACGAATAAAATGATTCTTAATCTCTATATGCTTGATTTTAGAATGTTGTATTGGATTCTTGGTTAAGTTGATGGCACTAGTATTATCACAATACAAGGGTATCTTAGTCAGCTTTACACCATAGTCCAAAAGTTTATGCTTCAACCATATGATTTGTGCACAACCATGTTGATGAGTTCAAATTTTTGCCCTCATTTAATATTTAAATTTGGGGATTTAATTGAATTTTCTGTGCTTAAATTTGTGATTATTGGATTTATTGAGTAAGTTTGGTAATAATGGCGTAAAAATTGATTTTAGTTGCATAAAATATTATTGGATATTCTAACGTTTATTAATGCAGCTGGAATTTATTTTTGGTCATTAATAGTGTGGATTTGAAATATTCAAAGTTACAAAATAAGTCCAAAATCAAGAAATTCTGGAAAAGAATAAATCAGGAGCTA